>Ga0180437_10003737_pt1 | contig 22337 bp, 16 predicted proteins | sample SS_ome_4_FD_132410 | JGI IMG/M metagenome (GOLD analysis project Ga0180437, IMG submission 132410) | Hypersaline lake sediment archaeal communities from the Salton Sea, California, USA - SS_3_D_1 metaG | ecosystem: Environmental > Aquatic > Non-marine Saline and Alkaline > Hypersaline >...
CAACCTCCCCGAGGCCAACCGCCTCATCCGCCGCCAGTACCGAAAAGGCTGGAGCCTGTAAAAAGGAACGTCCCCAACGCGCACGAACGACCACTATCCACTATCCACTATCCACTATCCACTATCCACTATCCACTATCCACTATCCACTACCACGTAACTATTCCCGATCGGCCACTCCTTATGCTCCGAGCCTCCGTGCTGAACGTAAGTTTGCGATAATCGCGAGCGTCAACACATTCACTTCCCACCGGAGGTAGCCACAAGATGAAACCGTTGCTGCTGAGGATCGTCTTGGTCGCGACCGGCGTGATGATGTGCCTCTCGGCCGTCACGCTGTTCCTGCCCGAAACGCAGCTCGAAAACATGGTCCGTTGGTTCCTCGGGCCGCAAGTCGCCGACGAGTTGTGGCAAACGGGTCCGGCGTTCGACTACGTGTTGCGCGTTTGCATGGCGGGCTACCTTTGGGTCGGTGTGGTGCTGCTGGTGACGGCCACGAATCCCGTTCGGCACAAGCCGCAGATTCTCGTTGCCATCGGGGCTTTGTCGATGGTGGCCGTCGTCTGTCTGGTGGCCGGCATCGTCAACAAGCTTCCCGTCCTCTGGTACCTGGGCGACGCCATCCCGTGCCTGGTCGCCGCCATCCTGCTGGCGGTGCTCCGGCCCGGCAAGGCCCAGGCTTAGTTGACCGGCGCGAGGCCGGGTAGTATCCTGGATGCCGGTCCTGCCGCTGCCTGAGTTAACCTACCTGCGACCACTCACGCCGCGATACGTCCCTCCAGCCCCGGAAGAACCCGCCATGAGATCGAGGCCATTGGTCGTTTGTCTGTTTCTTGCCGCGTTGTCGTTGATGACCGGCGTCGCCTTGGCCGCCGAACAGGCACCTCCGCGCGACCAGGACGTTCTGCGAATCCGCCTGGTGCTGCACGAGGCCTTGCCGCGCGGCGACCGGCAGGAGCCGGGCGAACCGTCGGTGATCATGGGGCTGAAGCGGACCGGCGACACGTGGGAGCGGATCTGGGCCACGGCCGGCAACTACAACCGGAATGAGCACGTGGGCCGCGTTGACCGGGGCGACGTCTCGGCGGCGGCAGTGCAACTCGATGTCATTCTCAATCTCAAGGGCGACCCCTGGGTGCCCGGCGGGCCCTTTCACGCCCGCATCGAACTAGAGAAACAGCCCGACGGGTCGTTGCTGGGCACCTATCGCGGAACGACGCGTGGGATTCCGATCAAGGGTAAGGCCCGGGGGACCGTCCTGCCGACGCCTCGGCAGTACGCCGATCCCGCCGGGCCCACCGAACACCCGCGGCTGCTGTTCCGCGCCGAGCAACTGCCGGCCTTGAAGCGACGCGCTGCAACCACCTTCGGCAAGCTGGCGCTGGCCAAGATGGACAACAGCGCGGCCGGCTCGGCCTTTCGCTTCGCACTGACCGGCGAGAAATCGCTGGCGGCCGACGCCCGCCGGCGCGTCGAGGCGATGATGCAAGACAAGGACAACGGCGACAAGCGGGTGCGGAGCCGCTGGTGGGCCTGGAAGCTGGAGCAGGCCTCGATCGCCTACGATCTCTGCTACCATGCCTGGGACGAGCCGTTCCGCCGCGAAGTGGCCGAGTATCTCCGCTACACCGGCGACATCCTGCTGTTCCGCCGCCAATTGATGGACAGCCACATCAGTTGGGACTACGGCGGCTCCCATGCACCCACCATGCTCTGGGCGGCCGGCGTGGCCGGCCTGGCCATCGCCGGCGAAAAGGGGCCCGGGCCCGAGAAGCCCCAACCGCCGCACCTGATCGGCGACGCTCAAGGCGCGGTCGAACCGGTCGAGAACCTCAAGCCGGGCAAAGGTGTCGCGGTGGTCAAGTTCGCCAGCAACAAGATGCCCGCCGAGTGGATCTATGCCGGCGCATTTCCGGAAAAGGAGGAACCGCTCGCCACCGACGAGCTTCGGGCCGCGGCCCGGCCCGCGGTCGGGCAGCGCTTGGGAAAGGGCGACAAGGCCCGCGCATGGCGCAAGCTCGATCAAAGCGAGAGTATCTACCGCGGAGAGTTCAGCAAGAACCGGACCGTGCTGAAGCTGACCGGACCCTCCGGCGTGGTCAACCGCTCCAGCAGCTACTATTATCTCGTGCTCGACAACGACAAGGACCGCTGGGCCCGGGTGCATACCGGACACGGCAGCGTGGAGATATACCTGGCCGGAGTCCGCCTGACCGACGGCGACGTCGTGCACGTGCAGCCGGGACTCTACCCCTGGCTGATGACCGGGCCGATCGGCGACATGAAACCCTGGGGCATGAGTTTCGCCGAACCGAAGCTGATCGAACTCAGCCGGGCCGAAATCGAGCAGGCCGTCGCCGCCACCAAGGCCCGATACGACCGGCAACTGGCCGACTGGCGGCAGGATCACGGCCAGTGGCAGCGGACCGGCGAGGCCGACGTGCGCTACCTGAAGATGGCCGAGGCCGCCCATCACGTGATGGACATGGTGCTGAGCGAGTTGCTCGGCCGGGGCGGCTTCATGTCGGGCGCCGATCGGATGCAGGCCATGGACGGGCCCAGCAAATATGCTTTCATGTTCCGCAACGTCACCGGCCGCGACGCCGGCTCCCATGCCGAGATCGTCGACTATTTGCCCCGGGCGATGTTCGTCCATCCCTATCGCCCCGACCACCAGGTCATCGGCCAGGAGGTCAACGGCGTGCCGGGCTTCGTCTGTTCCGACTATCCCGAGAGCGGGCGCGACGCGGCCAACGAAACGTTCGCCCCGCTGCTGCCGCTGGTCCGGCCCGCGTGGCAGCCGGTGTTGCTCTGGGCGTGGCAATACCACACGGGCGGTTCGGCCGATGACGCAGAGGTGATGCAGAAGATCCTCACCGCCAAACGCAGCGGCTACGCCCACGCCCGCGACTACGGCAGCTTCGACACACACCCGATCTACGCCTTCTTGAACTATCCGTTGCAGATGAAACCCAAGCCGCCGCAGGGCGTCATGCCGCGGTGCTGGCAGGCCCCCGACTTCGGCTTCTACGGCTTTCGCAACGAGTGGACCGGGGGCGACCGGCAGTTCATCACGCAATTCTTCTCGTCGACCTACGGCGAAGGGGCGGGTACTCTGCGCATCGCCGGGTTGGGACAGGTCTGGTCGCACGGCGTGGGCCGGCCCGCCGAAGGGCGTTACGGCGAAAACGTCGTGCAACTGCCCCGCGACGAGATCAACGCCGGCGCACGCGGCCGGGTGACCCATCTGGAATGCCGCGACGACGGCTCCGGCGTGATCTCGATCGACCTGTCGGACGTCTATTCGGCCCCGGTGGTCGACTCCGAGGGCCGGGTCGCGAGCCTCTACGAGCGATACGGCGACGTTCCCCACGGCAATGCCTTCGGCCGCAGCGGAATCACCGGCATGCGCTCCATGGCCGTCGACTACAGCGGCCGCTGCGGCGCCCCGTGCATGGTCGTGCTGGTCGATCGCATCCGCGGCGGCAAGACCAAGAGCTGGACGTGGCAGTTGGAAAGCAAGGCCGAATCGGCGGGCAAGAGTCAGAAGGATCCCCAGCGGGAAGGCTGGATCACGTTCCGCGGGCGGTCGTTCAACAATCCGCGCAACGGGCAGTTGCTCTTCAGCGAGTCGCAGCCCATCGAGGGCGACGACCGCATCGAGCTTCACCAGGACGGTTTCACGTTTACCCAGGGCGACGCGACGCTGCGGGCGACCTTTGTCACCCCAACGAAGCCTCGGCTGGAACTGGCCGAGAAGGCCCAATACCGTGACATGCCCAAGTTCGGCGTGCGGCGCGACTCCAGCAAGGCCATCTTCGCCGAGGGCGGCGACGCGTTCTTCGTGGTCTTGACATTCCAGAAAGGGCCGGCGCCGAACGTGAAGGTGATCGGCGGCAGCGGCCTGGACGCGAAAGTCCAAGTCGGCGGCCAGACCGTGAGCTTCGACGGCGAGAAGATCGTATTGACGCGCTAGCTTCCTTTACCGGCCCGCGCACCGGAGACTATTCCCAGACGAATCCCAAGGAGAACGATTATGCGAAGACCTGTTTCCCGCCGCCGTTTTCTGGCTTCGTCGGCCGCGGCCGGCGTGGGACTGACCATTTTGCCCGCGGGGCTTGCCCGTGGGTATGCGGCCAACGAAAAGCTCGACGTCGCCCTGGTCGGCGTCGGCGGACGGGGCCGGTGGTTCGTGGATACCATCCCGCGGATGGAAAACGTGGTGGCGCTGTGCGACGTGAACCAGATGAAGATCGACGAAGCCCGGCGATACTGGGTGGAAACCGGCCAGCGCTATGCCGCCTCGGAGCACTCCTGGGAGCAACGCGCGGGGGCCGAGTTCAAGCGGTTGACCGACAATCCGCCGAAAGCCTATCGCGACTTCCGCAAAATGCTCGACGAGATGGACAAATCGATCGATGCCGTGGTGGTCGCCACCCCCGACCATTCCCATGCGGTGGTTTCGGCCGCGGCCATCCGGGCCGGCAAGGGCGTCTTCTGCGAAAAGCCGTTGACGCGCACGCTGCACGAGTCGCGCGCCCTGCGCGAGCTGGCCCGCGAGCACAAGGTCGCCACCGCCATGGGCAACCAGGGCACCTACAGCGGGGCGCTCCGCCGGGCCCTGGAGTTGATCCAGGGCGGCACGCTCGGCGACATTAAGGAAGTGCACATCTGGAACAGCGGCGGCGGGGCCAATCGGCAAGAGCCGCCCCAGGGCGAGGAGCCTGTGCCCGAGCATCTCGATTGGGACCTCTGGCTCGGTCCGGCCCGCGCGCGCCCCTACCATCGCGAGTGGATGCGGCGGCACCTCTGGCGTGAGTTCGGCACCTGCCAGTTGGGCAACTGGGGCTCGCACACCGCCAACCTGGGCTTCATGGCCATGAAAGTGCCCGAACTCTGGCTCGGCAAAACGCCCCCGGAGCCGCGGCCGCTGATCCGGGTCCAGGCGGAAACCTCGGGCATCAACCGGGTCTCGTTCCCGCGCTGGGAGATGGTGCGCTGGGAGATTCCCGCCCGGGCCGACTTGCCGCCCATCACGCTCAACTGGTACAACGGCCCCGCCCCGGCGGCCGCGGAAGTGCTCGCCCGGGTGATGCGGGGCGCCACCAAGCAAGAGGCAGGCGGCTGGCAATTCGCCGGCACGCTGATCGTGGGCACCAAGGGCAGCATCCACACCACCGGCCACAACATGTCGTTTCGGCTCTTGCCGGAGGACCAGTTCGAGGGCGTGCAGCGGCAACGGCCGGAGACGGTCGAGCCATCGCGCGGGCCCGAGCAGGACTGGTTCGCAGCCTGCCGCGGCGGCAAAGCCCCCTGGTCGAACTTCGACTATGCTTCGGCCTTGAACGAGTTCCTCATGCTGGGCAACGTCGCCACGCAGTTCGAGCAGCCGCTTCAGTTCGACCCGATCGCCATGAAGATCGTCAACCACGCCGAGGCCGACGCCTGTTTGCGTTGCGAGTATCGGGAGGGTTGGACGCTGTAGGGCAGAAAAAGGGGACATCACTGATATTGGCGGGGAAACTGGCGAAATCAGTGATGTCCCCTTTTCCTGCTCACCATGAGCGAGGCAGGAATATGAAGGGACTGGTCTACTTCCTGATGATATGCTCTTACGCTCTGCTGTTCGTCGGCGGAATAGTGGTCCTTATCGGAGGTGCGTATGTGCTCTTCCTGGCCCCCTTGGAGGAAGTGGACCCCGCGTCGCTCAACAAGAACTCACCACTTTGGCAAAAACTTGGCTTTTTGGGGTGGATGCTCTGTGTGCTCGCAGTGGGCTATGCGATCAACCGCTTCGTTTGGGGTTGGTTGCTTCGGCATCTCAATCAGCAGGGAGAAGCGTGCAGAAAAAGGGGACATCACTGATATTGGCCAGAAGAAATTGGTGAAATCAGTGATGTCCCCTTTTTTCGCTAAGGGCCACTGCGGCCGCGAGTGGCACCAGCCGTGGTCGCGCCAGGCGATGCCGAAAAAGGGAACGGGAGTCGTGCTCATGCTCTTCAATAAGCGACCGCCGTCCCCTCTTTCGCCTGAAATACGCCCTTGTGGCGTATGGTGCACCCCTCGCGGGGCCTGTTCTATGGAAAAAATGTCGGGAAATCGAGGTCTTAGCAGATGATAATATTGGAACTCCCGGCGCGCGGGCGCACATTGAACATACGTAGATATGAGGGTAAATCACGCTACCATCGGGCACAGGCTGAAATTCTCGGGCGATTTCACCAACTTGTGGGAGGAACAGTCATGAGGTTTCGCGGAAGTGTTGTGTTCATGCTGCTGCTGTTTGGCGCCGCCGGCCGGACTCCGTTGTTTGGCGCCTACGTCTCCTGGACCGACAAGGACGAAGCCAAGATCAAACGCGGCCGTGCAGGCTATACCGACCAAGGTATGGAACTGCTGACGTCGGCGGACGGACTGATCGACCCGCGCGGGATCGCCTTGGACGTGATCGGCGGCTGGATGTACTTCGCCGACAACGGCACCAACAGCATCCGTCGCTTCGGGCAGGATCCGCCCGAAATGCAAACCGTCGTGACCGGCCTGGGTTTCCCGGCCGACATCGCCCTGGACCCCAACGCCGGCAAGCTCTATTGGGCCGATCGCGATCGCGGCGAGATCCGCCGGGCCAATTTCGACGGCACCGGCGCCGAGCCCGTCCGGACCGGGATCGTCCAGCCCTACTATTTGGCGCTCGACCCGGACCAGGGCAAGGTCTACTGGAGCGACTTCGACAGTCCCACCATCCATCGGGCCAACATGGACGGAACCGGCGCCGTCGAGAACCTCAACTTCCTGACCGGCTTGGATCGCGTCCGCGACCTGGCCCTGGATCCGGCCGCCGGGATGATCTACTGGTGCGACCGCGATTCGAGCAAGATCCAGCGTGCCAGGCTCGACGGCACCGGCGCGGTTGAAGACCTCTATACGGCCGCCGACGGTCTCGACCGGCCGCACGGGCTGGTGCTTGATGAGGGCCACGGCACGATGTACTGGACCGATACGGCGACCCACAACGTGATGTTCGGCAGCATGGACGGCGCCGAACCCGCCACGCCGCAAGACCTCGGCGCCGCGACCGCCGGACCCTGGGGCATCGATCTGGATATTCTCAAAGCGAACCGCCCGACGCAGATCGACTTTGAACTTACCGGCAATCTGCATGTGCTCGACGGTGCCCCGGGCAGCCCGGAGACGGTTGTGGAGCTGGCGGATCCCGCGTGGGTCAGCGGGGACGTCGAGGTGTTTGGCCAATCCACCTTGGATGTCCTCGGCGGGGGGCTTCGCAGGGATTTGACTGCCTGGGATTCGAGTCAGGTCAATATCATCTCCTGCCAGAGCCTCGTCTATGATGACACCGTGTTTGCCCGGGATTCAAGCACGGTGACGATCTCCGGCGGCAGTATTTCGGGCGACGTCCGGGCCTTCGACGCCGCGACGCTGGATGTTCGCGATGGCGGCATCAGCGAGGGCATTCAAGCCTTCGATTCCAGTACGGTCAACCTCTCCGGCGGACACATCGGAGAGACTGTGCGCGTGGCGGGTTCCTCCGTCGCGAATATCTCCGGGGGCGATATCGCCGAGGATCTGCACGTCGCGGGTTCCTCCATCGTGAATATCTCCGGCGGTACCATTCACGACAGCGTTGTTGCTGGGGACTCCTCCGCGGTGAGTTTTTCCGGAGGGAACGTCGCGGACATGGTCAACTGCAGCGGCTCGTCGGCCCTGGACGTCTTCGCGGGAACTCTCAACCGCGGCATTGCCGTGACGGACTCGTCCGTGGTGACCATCACCGGAGGAATCATCGGGCAATCCGACGAATCGATCTTCGCCGGCGGCGACTGCCGGATCCTGATTACGGGCGGAATGATCGGGCTGATCGACACCGTGGGAGCACTGGAGGACCATTCGGTGATCACGATTGCCGGCCGCGACTTCAACTATCCCTACGGGGAGATCGCGGACCGCACCGGCTACCTGACCGGCGTGTTGGCCAACGGAGATCCGATCGATATCGAGTTCGATATCGCCACCGGTTCGTCGCTCATCCTGGTTCCGGAGCCTTCCGCACTCGCGTTGCTCGGCACGGCCGCCCTCGCCTTGCTGGGACTCGCCCGCCGCCGGTGCAGAGGTTAGCGGCGTTGGGTGGCACGGGTACTCCCGTGCTTCTTCGGCCAGGACCTTGCTGCTGAGAACTGCCGTTGAATGCCCCGCGTGAGGAAACGGCGAGATCGTGTCAAGACGGATTTCAGTCGGTAGTGGGGCGAAAAGGGCCGACGAATTCTATCGAAGGTCTTCAAGGAAAGACTGCCGTTTTCTTTTGCAACGGAAGTACAATGTGCGCTGTTGGCAACACGTTGCTTCGACGTGCTCGCCGCGCTGCTCGGGGAAGCAGGGGCCCAGGGCCGTGATCACCTGGTCGAGCAGGGCCGCGGCCTGGCGCTGCGGGTGGGCGACTGCAAGCTGCTGAGCGAAACAACGGATGGTGGCTGCTTAATGAATTGCTGACGCAGGCTGTACGTGTACGCCCCCTGATCGGGCACTAGAAGCACGTTGCCGGGCACCAGGTCTTCTCCCCAATAGGCGTTTCCCCACACGTCGTGCGGTGTGCAGAGCGAGCCTAGTACATGGCAGACCTTCTCCGCCAATGCGGGTCGGCTGAGGTTGATCAGTGGCGCATAGTCGCTCTCGAACCGCTCCCAGCCAATCGCGTTCGTTCCGGCGTCGACGATTGCCAGACCGTCCTCCTTCTTGTCAACCACGGTCACCAGCAGATGCATCGCGTCGTTCGAGATCCAACGGCCCGGCTCGAGGCAGATCCTCAGCGTCGACGCTTCGAGGATGCTCTCCTGGAAACTTTCCGCCAATTGCCGTGCGAACGCGTTGATCGGCTCCGCCGGCACGAGACGGCGTCCGCCGCCGGCGGCGTCCAACAGCCACTCTCCCTGAGGTGGCCAGAACCCGCCGCCGATATCGAGAAACGTGATCTGTGCTCGCAGCCGTCTCGGCCAACGGCGGATCTCGCGGTCGATGGCCTCGATCGTTTCGATCTGCCGGGCCGGATTATGGTTCCAGCTGGTATGAAATTGCAGGCCGCACAGATGCACCGAGCCCAACTGCTCGGCCTCTTCCCAAAAAGATCGCAGCCGCTCAAGCCGGACGCCGAACTTCTGCCACGCTCCGGACGGCGGGGTAATCCGCACGCCGACACGAATCGGCGTTTGCCTTTCTCGGGCGATTTCAGCCAGCCGATGGAGTTCACCGAAGCTGTCGATCAGGACGGTCACCCGGTCGGCGTGTTCGAGCGCCAGGGTGAGTTCGGCCGGGGTCTTTCCCGGCCCGCTGAACACAATGTCGTTCGCACCCACCGCCAGCGCCGCTTCGAGTTCGACCCCGCTCGACACGTCCAGCCCGAAACCCTCGCCAAGCACCGTGGCCGCCACCAGGGGGTGGTTGTTGCTCTTGACGGCAAAGTAGCACGAAACCAGCGGAAACACGCGTTCGAACGCCCGGCGAAAGGTCCGCGCGCGACAACGCAGGGCCGACTCATCGAACACGTACAGCGGCGACCCGTGCCGATCGGCGAGCGAGAGGAATTCCGCTCGCCGTCGCACAAAGCCCGACACGTAAGCACGAACCACCGCCTCCGGCAGCGGGCAGTTCGGCTCCTGCAGGATCTGCTCGACTTGCGGGTATAGGTCTTTTCGGAGATCGGCTTTCATCCTGGGGCGATCCTCATCCGAAACAGCGACGTCAGCTCGTCGTTTTGCACGGAAACGTCGCGCAAAGGGTCAGGCCGGTAAATGACGTGCCCGAGGATCCACGAATCGTAGTCCAACGGCGGCAACTGCAATTGGGCGCCGGGTTGCCTGGTCAATACCACGGAGAGCACGCGCGGATCGTCGGCCAGCGCGGTCGTATCCGTCTGCAGGAGCGTGCCTGCGCGATTGGCAAACAGCCGCAGCGCCACCACCGGCTCGGCCACGCGGACTTTCACGTTGCCAACGCTTTCCCCCGCGAAGCGGAGCGCCAGCCCCAGCACGTCGAAGTCACACGCCGTCTTCAACAACGACGGAAGGCAGTCGCCTCCGCAACGGGGGGTCAATTCGAGAAACACCGGCCGGTTGCCGGAGACGACAAAATCGGCCATGCAAATCGCCCGATCAATGCCCAAGGAAGACGCCGCCCGCAGCAAGTACGGCTCCAACCGGGAGTCCCGGCATACGTCGGGCCGGTCGGAGGAGAGTTCGTACGCCTCGATCGCCCCGAACGGACCCTCCCGGCGGCGGTACTTTCCGGTAAGCCGAATGACGCGTACACGGCGCCTCTCGATGAGAAAATCACAACTGAACTCATCGCCCTCGACGTATTCCTCCAACAGCACGCTTGCCCGCCCCTCCTTGCAGGACCGGTAAAGCGGAGCCGCTCTCCGCGCCCGAAGGCCGGCAGTTACTTGCTCGAACGCCTGGCGGCAATCGGCCTCCTGGTCAACACGAAACACCAGCTCACTGCCGGAGCCGGAGAGCGGCTTCAGCACGCAAGCACCGCCGATCTCATGGAGGAACCGCACCGCCTCGTCCGGCCGACGCGCCACCAAGGACCGAGGGCACGGCGTACCGTTGACCTGCCAACAGCGTCTCATTCGGGCCTTGTTGCGACATCGCCCGACCGCCTCCGACGAGGGATACGGCAAGCCGAATTGCCTGGCCAAAAAGGAGGCCAACGGCATCGACTCGCAGTCGAAGCACGCAATCCCATCGATCCGTATCCCGTGGCGATCCCGATGCCGCCGAAGCACCTCCCAGGCAGAGAGCTGCTTCTCCCACCGATAGAGCACCTCTTCCTCTTCCTCGGGCTGTGGCTCGGTGGCCTGCCGTCGTAATCGGGACTCGGTCAGGAACAGGCATCGATCAGGACATTGACGCCGTAACAGGTCGACGTAGTCGGGGGTGGTGCCGACGACCAACACGCGGCCTTTCCCGTTCGACGTGATGTCGGACCTTGGACGACGACAGTCAAACATACGCGGGCGTCCCACTTGCACAAACGGCTTGCTCCCAAGCCGGATACTCGGCTGCGGCGCGGCCGGCCAGCGCGATCTGCATCAATGGGCGCGGTGCGAGGCGGAAACGCTGCTTCCAGCCGAAGTCGCCGCACAAGAAGTCGACCGAGTCGAACCGCTGGCGACAGCCAATCTGCAGGTGGTGGAAGTTGATCAGCTTCGCCACGCCGGGAAAATCGCGGTTCGTCCCGCCGGCCAACAGCGTGTAGGCGTTGTTCCAGACCGCCCCCACGTCGACGGCGGCGACTTTGCCGCCCACCAACACGGTGGTCACCCGCAGCCCGCCACGCTGGTCCAGTTCGGCAACCAGTCGCTCGAAACCGCGCAGGAAACGGGCGTCGTGGAAATAGGAGTCTTTGCCGTACGTTTCCAGGTTCATGCGAACCAGTTGCTCGATATCGGGGCGAAAATCGTAACGAAACGTGGCCCCGCGCTCGTACAGCAGGTCCGGCTCGCGGCGCAGACGTTTCAGCGACTTCCGACGAAAACCGCCCAGGTAGGACTCGAAGGAGTACCCGTACTCGGCGGGAAAGAACAGGTAGCCGACCTCGTCCAGCGACGTCTCGCCGAACGACGGCGGCAGGCAATCTCCTTCAAGGTACCGAAGGTGCGAGCCGTCCGGGACCGTTTCAAGCAAGGTCCGGAACACGGCGGCTGAACGCGCCACGATGCGGTTCCCCTCGAGCCAGGTCTTCCGATGCCAGGTTTCCCCGGGGAAGAAGGCGAGCGCGCCAGTCTCCTCGATCTGGCTCAGGGGCAACAAACCCGACAGCCCATCGTCGTCCTCGCAGGCGATAAAACAGGGTGTTCGTTGGAACGCGTCGTGAAAGCACTTCCTGACTTCCCAGGCGTGAAACAGGCTTCCATTGGCGAATGCCCGGTCCCACAGCAGCCTGCACTGCTCGATGTCGTCATAGATTAGAACCTTCATCGGCGCTATCTCCTGATCGCCACCTGGAGCGAGCTGCTGCTTCCCTGAAAGAACGTCTGACCGAACTCGCGGACGACTTGGGGGTTGTACGGTTTGCAGCTAAAGACGTCGAGATAGACGGCGTTGGTCAGGTTGGCGAAATGGCCCGATATGAGCGACGTTTCAATCAGCTGCACCATCGAGTATCCCGCCACCCGCTCGTCTTCGCCGAAGTGCACGACTTGCGTTTCGCCGAAGCGCTTCATCTCGATCAACTCGCAGAGTTCCACGACGAAGCGCCGGATGGCGTCGGCGTCGCGAATCAGGTCCGGATCGCAATCGTAGATGTCAATCGCCGAGGCCATCCCCCAGGCCTGTTCCCGGGCTGCACGGGCGGCGAGTTCCTCGCCGTCGGCACGGACGTGGGCCGACACCTCGACATACCTCGGCGAAGACCACCCGTGCCCGCATCGGACGTCTTCCAGATCGCTCTCCTCGTCGATCTCGTCGTCGAAGCGATCGTGTCGGGAGGCGCCGCCTTTCTTGCGTTTTCGGAACCACTTATGGCGAGACGGTTTCTCCCTGTCCCATGTTTCCGGCCCGTCCCCGTCGGGTACGTGCCCCATCGGGTCCGAGTCAGTGGACGTTTGCTTCCTGCGTTTTTTCTGGTTCACGGGATGTATTGACCTCACTTTCCTTTTCCTGATGCTGGCGGGCAAGCACCGGCGGGGCGGGCTGACCCGAAGCGTACGCAAGAGACGGGGCAGAACTGACTGCGTCCCTCGTTTACAGTTACCCCCCAGCGCGGTGGCAAACCGCGTGCCAAATGGTGCCGAAGTCGATCACTTCAAGAAAACAGCGAGAAACCGCGATACATGCCGCGGCCGAATCGGCATGACGCCGCAAAAGCAGCCGTAGAAACCGGCAGTCGAATGCCGTTATTCAGGAAAAGAGGAACCCACTTGCGGAAATCGGGCCGGATGCTACAATGAGCCAACCGAGGATTTTCGCTTTCTGCCGAAACGGAATATCGCACCCCGGGAAGATCGCCAAATGCTCGTCCGACTCGCTCTCTGCATCGACGACCGACCGCTTCTCGACCTCCTTAAGCGAGCGTTCACCGATACAGACCTCATGCTGGAGGTTCACTCGAACCCACCATCAATATGGCAGAAGGCCATCCGAAGCTGTGCTGACGTGATCGTCATCAGCAAGTCGCTGATACCCCAGCCGGAGGAGGGCAGCATCTCGCTGTTGAACGAGCTGCCGGAGCATCCGACGACGGTGATTTTGCACAGCGATGAGGATTCGGAGGCTCAAGCGCGACTCGTGGCCGCGGGAGCCGACGTGGTTCTCGACTCGGGCATCTCTGCCAAGAGTATGGTGGAGGCGATCCACGCCGTGCTGGAATCTCGGAAGCTCTACTTGGAGAGCACGACACGGAGCGGGCGGTCCGATTTCAGGCCTTCCTTTGCCGATTTTCGGTCAACCAGCGACGCGATGCGCGTCTTCCTGCGGGAAGCCCGCCAAGTTGCCGCCAGCGCGGCGCCTCTCTTGATCTTGGGTGAAACCGGCGTGGGCAAGGAGCATTTCGCCCGGGCCGTCCATTTGGAGAGTCCGCGCTCCGGGGCCGACTTCGTGGCGATTAACGCGGCGGCCCTTCCCGACCAACTCCTGGAAAGCGAGTTGTTTGGGCACACCGAAGGCGCATTTACCGGGGCCACGCGAGCCCGACGCGGGGCCTTCGAGCTGGCCCACCACGGCACTCTCTTCTTGGACGAGATCGGCGAAATGCCCTTTCATCTCCAGGCCAAGCTCCTCCGGTCGCTCCAAGACTACGAGGTCAAGCCGTTGGGCAGCGAGCAGCCGATCTGGGTCGACGTACGGGTGATTGCCGCCACCAGCAGCGACCTGGAAGATGAGGTGCGGCGGAAGGCCTTTCGTCAAGACCTGTTCTACCGGTTGAATGTCGTGCCGCTGACCATCCCGCCACTGCGCGAACGGGTCGAAGACGTCCCGGCGTTGGCCGAAGGCTTCCTCGAGCGATGGCGCTTCCGGTCAGGGCAGGAGACGGAGAGCCTTTCGGAGGACGTCTTGGAGGCGCTCTGCCGCTACGAATGGCCGGGGAACGTGCGCGAGCTATTCAATGTTCTTGAGAGAGCGCTGCTTCTGAAAGAAAATAATCGAATCGAACTGTGCAACCTCCCGCAGGTTTTCTGGGAAGACCCCGGCGAAGGCGCTCTGCCGATCCTGCCCAAGGAAAACGACGCCGACTGGACGAACCGGCCGCTCTGCCAGGTGCTGGCCGAGATCGCGGAGGTCACGGAGCGTCGCTATCTGGAGGCGGCCCTTCGCGCCTCGCGCGGGCGCGTTGGCAAGGCGGCCGAAGCCGCCGAAATCAGCACGAGGACGATGCACGCCAAGATGAAGAAACATGGAATTGACAAGAAGGCGTTCAAGTGATCGACGCCTGGAACCACTCTTTTCCGTCCGTGCCCGACCAGTCTGGAGAACGAGCTGACCGATGTACGTCCCGTTGCAATACCAGATTTCGGAATACGACTGCGTGCCGACGGCTTTTATGAACGCCGTTTCGTACCTGTTCGAGCGCAACGAGATTCCACCGATGGTGATTCGTCACATCTACCTGTACAGCCTGGATACCGTCGGAAGAAAGGCCCGCCTGGGCAGCGTCGGCACCAGCCGGCACGCCGTTCGCCTGCTGGGCCATTGGCTGAATTCCTACAAACCCAGGGGCTTCTCCGTAACAACCGAGTTCCTGGAGGAAGAAGAGGTCCATCTGGCCGAGGGGAACCGCATCTTTACTTGCCTCGCGGAACGCGGCGTCGCCCTGTGCAACATCCATTTGGGACGTGGACAAGAGCACTACGTGATGCTGATCTGGGTCGAAGACGGTTGGGTCTACTGCTTCGATTCCTACTCGCGTCGATCCCTGAGGGGATTGCGCAATCGTGTCGCAACGCTCAAAGACACTGATCCCCGCGGCCCCAATCTGAAGATCCGCGTCGATTGGCTGGCCCAGGAGGACGACAGCGCTCGCTTCTGCCTCGGTCCGGTCGTCATGCGCGAGTGCCTCTTGATTTGGCGAAATCGCTGAGTGGCACCCTTAACACGGACCATGACTCCTGCTAGCCGTTCCGACCGTTCGTTGCGCTACATCATCAGTCGCGTAGCCGAACTCGCCAGAGTCTGGCTCTGTGTCCATGTCGCCAAAGTCTGGCGACTTCGGCTACCGCCAAATCTGACACCGGTTTCTCGAACGACGCTTACCAGATCAGCTTCTTGTTGTAGCCAAGATTCGACTTCGCCAGGTCCTTCTCCTTGTGGCTGACTCGGACCTTGCTGAAGATGTCTTTCATCAGGATGTACCGCACCTGCCCACAAGCCTTCTCCCTCCTGCCGGTGTTGTAGACGCAGCCGTTTTTGGGCACCGTGGACGTGGCAACCGAGGCGTCGGCCAGCTGTATCATCCAGGGGCGGCCGTTACGCAAGCCAAGGACCTTCAGCCCCGATTCTGCCCGGAAACGATAGTTGTTGTTCTGTTTGAGGAAATCGTCAATGTGGTTTTCGTAACCGTAGAGGAACAAGGACGAGGTGTCGCTGACGTCGATGACGCTGGTCAGGCCGGGCCACTTGCTGCCGCTGGCCAGGGCGAGCGTGACGAGGATATCCCACTGGTTCTTCATGTAGTTGAGCGAGATGGGAAAGTCTGTCCGAACCGCAAACTTGGCTGGCATTTTTGACTCCTTTCCGTTTTTTGCGGGGGTGTGAATTGGCACCCCGGGTTTTCGACGGGTTGTCAACCATCAATGTCGACAACGACGCGCCGACCGGCGGCGCGTTTGGCACCGCATTAGCCGTATTATCGCCATCGGCACGAAGAAGTTGCGTGCTTTCTGTAGAAACTTTGAAGTCTCGCTCGCCCCCCCCTGTCGGCCGGGTGGCACGGGCTGGGTGGCACGGGTACTCCCGTGCCTTTTGGCCCGGACCTTGCCGCTGAGAATCGCCGTGGAACTCTCCGCGTGTGAAGAAGAAACGACGGCGGACACGGCCCGCTACGTGGCCAGTCCGGCGATCTGCTGGATCAGTTGGACGATCACCGAGCGGCGGTGACGCAGCAGGCTCAGGCCGGCGGCCGCGTTGAGCGCCAGATTGTGGAAGTAGCTCTCACGCAGCTTCTCCGCTTGTTCGTCCACGCGATTGAACTGCTCGATGGCGCCCTCTAAATGGCCGCTCAGCTCGGAGAGCCACGCGGAGGCCGAGCCGATCGCGGCGTTGAAAAAGCCGTCCACGGCCCCTTCCAGGACCGTCAATCCGGCCAGGGCTTCGTCGACCACCCGGATCGCCTGCGAGGTATTTCCGTCCAGCCCGGCCAACGCCCCGCCACTGGCGAGTTGATCGACCGACCCGCTGACGCCGCCCAGCCGCGAGGGCTGCACGCCGGGAATCGCCAGCGTCGACCGCCGGGTCAGGTCGGTCGAAAGTGCGAACGTCAACGCGCCGCCGTCGACGCGAATCGGGTGCAGCTCGCCGGTGAATCCGACGGCGAACTCGATCTGGTAGTGGATGCCGTGCTCTTGGACGGCAATCCGGTTGCCGTTGCCGCCGCTGTCGCCGCTGCCGCCGCCGTCGCCGCCGCCGGTTTGCGTCTGGCCGTCGGCGCCTCGGGCGGTGGCATACGCGTCGGTACCGTAGGCGGTGCCTTCGGCGTCGGCGCCCGTCACGTCGAACAAGCCGTTGAGCAATTCGAACGTAACAAAGGCCTCACTGCCGCTGCCGACGCTCCGGATCCGCAACTCGTTGCCTTCGACGGCGGCCTCGACGCCCGTGCTGGAAGTCTGGCCGTTGATCACCTCGGCAACTTCCTGGAGCGTGTCGCCGGCCTTGACGTTGAAGTTGCGATTTCCCTCGACGCCGATCAGCTTGAATCGCGCGTTATCGGTCAGGACTCCCGTCGGTTCGACGTGGACGAGCGTGGCTTGCGAACCCGGCGTGTAACCCGAGGTCGTGTCGAACGTGCCGCTTAGGACCTCGATGGTGACCAGCGCGTCGGCCCCGGCGATCGTGCTTCGCAGGACCAGCTCGTTGCCTTCCACGACGGCCGACACGCCGGTCGCCCCGCTTTGGGCTTCGATGGCGGCCGCGGCCTGCGCGAGCGTCTGGCCGGCGCTAAAGTCGACCGTGGCCGAGCCCAAATGGCCGGTAATGCGGAGGCGAACGTCGGCGGTGATCGTGCCGGTTTCCTCGCGGTGGCGGAGTACGGCGGGCTGGTCCGGGGTGGACTCGCCCGGCGCGGACTGGCCATAGGTGCGACCGTTGATCACGGCCACCACGTCGGTGCCTTGGGCGGTGCCGTCGCCGTTTCCGCCGGTCACCGCAAACGTGCCCGAACTGACCGCCACGGCGACCCGCGCGTTCAAGCCGTATGCGACGCTCAACAGCGAGAGCGTATGTTGCTCGGCGTCGACCGCGGCCGTGACGCCCGTCTTGTGGCTCCGGTCGTTGATTCTGGCGGCCACGTCGTCGAGCGATTCGCCGGCGGCGACCGCAATCTCCACGCTGCCCAGGTTGCCGGTGAGCACCAGCGTGGCCGCCTGCTCGACCCGGTTGTCGGAAAGTCCCTGATGCGTCAGCACGGCCCGGGTGGCGGGCTCGATCACCGAGCCGGAAACGGTCACCGCGGCGCCGCCGGTCGAATAGACCCGCAGCTGGCGCACCTGGCCGGGATGGCGGCCCGAGATGCGGAAGTTGGCCGAGCCGTCCAACAAGGGCCGGCCGTCGATGCGGGCCGTGGCCAGGCGCCCGATCTGCGCGATGGCCTCGTCGATCGTGGCTTGGGCGGCGAGCCGCTGGTCCGATGTGAGACTGCGGTCCTCGTCCTTGAGCAGCTCGGCCCGAATCGCGTCCAGTTGCGTGCGGATGTTGCCCAGGGCGATCCGCCCTTGCGTGATCAGGCTGCCGGCGGCCGCGACGTTCTTCATTGTGGCGTTGACCAGGTTCCACTGCGACCGCAGCCGGCTGAGCCGCACGAACCCGGCCGGGTCGTCGCGCGGGAAACGGATCAACTGGCCGGTGGCCAATCGCATGTGGCTGATGGTCGCTGCGGCGTCGGCCTCGGCCAGCCGATTCAACAAGCCTCGCTCGATGCCCGACAGAGTCGCCCTGATACGCCCCATGGTGTCGCCTCCGACCGCCGTGAAGTCCCAGTGAGCCAGACCGCATGGGGAGGCGAATCGGTCGCTGTTTTCAGCCTATCTCGGCGACGAAGCGGGCACGGCGTTGGGTCCCTCGTTTACCGGCCGAGTGCAAAAACTCCCGGTAGAATCTGGACCTCGAAGCCGGGTCGGTCACGTCGCGCCGGCAGCGACCGCATTTGGGCGGCGGCGAAGGAAGAGACAGGAGTCACAAGGCGTGGTCAACAAGAGACTCCCATCCTCGTTTCCGCCGCTGTCGGCTGGAAATCGACGGGCTCGGAGGCCCGTCGTACGAGCCGACCCTACTACCACTTCATCAGCACGGTGCCCCACGCCAAACCGCCGCCGAAGCCGCTAAAAAGGACGTGGCTGCCGGGGCGGATGCGGCCTTCGCGATGGGCCTCGTCCAGGGCCAGGGGGATGCTGGCCGAGGAGGTGTTGCCGTAGCGCTGCAGGTTGTTGAAGACCTTCTTGGGGTCGACGCCCAGGTCCTTGACCGACGAGTTGATGATCCGCATGTTGGCCTGGTGAAAAATGACCAGATCGACGTCGTCCAGAGTCATGGTGGCCGCCCGCAGCGTATCGGAGATGCTCTCGCGCAACATGCGGATGGCCCATTTGAAAACCGGCCGCCCGTTCATCTGCATGAAGTGGCGGGCATCGCCGGGGTCGGCTTTGTCGAAAGGGAGCCGCGAGCCTCCCAGCGGCCGCGAGAGCAGCTCGGTGCCCGAGCCGTCGGAACCCACCGCGTAGGACAAAAGCCCCTGGTTGGCTTCGCCCGGCGCCAGCAGGACCGCGCCGGCCGCGTCGCCGAACAACGGGAAGGTGTGGCGGTCGGCCGGGTCGACGATCCTCGAATTGCAGTCCGCCCCGATCACCAGCACCAGCCGATTGCATCCGGTTGCCACGAACTGCATGCCGGTAATCATCGCGAAGATGAAACTGGCGCAGGCCGCTTGGATGTCCATCGCCGGGGCGCACAGGCCGAGCCGGTCCTGGATCATGCTGCCGGTGCTCGGCAGGAGCATGTCGGGCGTAAACGTACCTAGCAGCACCAGGTCGACGTCGGCCGGATCGACCTTGGCGTGCTGGATGCACCGCCGGGCGGCCTCGACGGCCAGATCGCTGGTGGCCTCGTTCGGCTCGGCGTGACGGCGCTCCAGGATGCCCGTCCGCTGCACAATCCACTCGGCGTCGTAACCCAGCGCGGCCAAGTCTTCGTTGCGGACCCGTTTTTTCGGGGCGTAGCTCCCGATGCCTACGACCTGGACCCCCATCAGGCTGCCGATGCGGGATCGCTTGGCTTCGAGTTCGATCTCGGCGGGTTGCGGTTCATCTTGGGACATCGCGTTTTTCCGGCCGGCCGCGGCCGTTGCACCCTCATCTGCCGTCACGTCGATCTGCACCATACGTCTCGAATTCCTGTCGCCGCTACGCCTGTGCCCCGTCTGAACACGCACCGCGTGAGAAACCTGCAGCCTAAGACTTTCCGGCCGGTCCCTCAAGCCCCGTTGCGCCGGAAAGGGGCGTGTCACCGTAGAAATGGCCCGGCATCCAACCGCCGAATCGGCCGGGGGGCCAAGAGGAATTAACTCTCTGGCGGGGTGCAACCGCGGGTCAGCGTCCGCTAGACTGACGGTTTTAGACAATCGTAGACTTCATAGAATCAAAGGATTTTGGGCCGTTTCCCGTGCTTCCTCCGGAGAACTGTGGCCCAAGTAACGAGCCTATGTGCGTGATGGCAATCCTCTACAAAACCGCCAAGAACACTCCCGTCCTGCTGGCGGCCAACCGCGAAGAACGCTTTGATCGACCGACGCAGCCGCCGAAGATCCAGTCGGGCAAACCGCGATCGGTGTGCGGCATAGACCGCAAGGCGGGCGGAACCTGGCTGGGCGTGAACCAGCACGGGATGCTGGCGGCGGTCACCAATCGTCGCAAGACTTCGGTGCCGGCCGATCCGCGGTCTCGCGGGCTGCTCTGCCGCGAACTGCTGAACCGGGGCAGCGCCAAGGAGGCCGCCGAATATGCCGCCGCCGAGCTGGCCACCGGCGCGTACGCCGGCGCCAACTACGTTTGTGCCGACGATCGCTACGGCGCGGTCGTCTACGGCGGCAACCAGATCGAGATCGTCGAACTCTCGCCCGGTTTGCACCTGCTCACCAACGGCAACCTGGACGACGCCAACGACGAGCGTCAAGAGTTCATCCGGCGGATGCTGACCCTGCACACGCTCGACTCGGGGGTGACGTTCCTGGCGGTCGCCAGCCGGGCCTTCTCACGCAAACCCGACGTGGCCGGACGCCGCGGCGTGGTGTTGACCGGCGGCGAGTACGGTACCGTTTCCTCCACGTTGCTGTCGCTGCCGGACCGAATTCAGCGGGCCGTGTATCAATATGCCCCGGGTCCCCCCAGCGATCACTCCTACGACGACTACTCCGCTCTGCTGCGCCAGGTCCTTTCAACCGACAAGAGCAAGCGCGCCAAGATGGCGGAGGAAGAAGACGAATTCGACGAACTGGACGACGACTGGGAAGAAATGGACGAGGCCGGGGAAGCGGATCTCGACAGCGGGAAGAAGAAGCGAAAGTAATTCTGCCGCCTCTTCCGCCGGTTGCCGGCAAGTTTAGCCGCGGCGACTACGCGGCGAAGACCGCGGGGAAGACTGCGACCGCGATCGCCGCGCGGCCGCGGCGGCTAAACGCCGAGGGCCCTCGTTGCTCTGGTTCCTAAGCGGAAGCTTGGGAGCCAGGCGACAGCCGGAAGCCCATCAGGCCACAAACTGCTCGATTCGCTCGAACGCCGCGGTGAGGTTGTTCATGTCGGTGGCGAACGAGATGCGGGCGTAGCCTTCCGCGCCGAACGCCGACCCCATCACCGTGGCCACGTTCTGTTGCGCCAACAGTTCCAGGCACCAAGTGCTGGAGTCGTCGATCTGCACGCCGTTGTATTCCCGGCCCAAGTGCTCGCGGATGTTGATAAACGCGTAAAAGGCCCCGCCCATCTCCGCGCAGGTCAAGCCGGGAATTTCGCCAATCCGCTGCGTGACGAACGCACGGCGCTTGGTGAATTCGGTCAACATCAGCTCGACGCAATCTTGCGGCCCGGTCAACGCGGCCAGTGCGGCATATTGGCTGATGCTGCACGGGTTGGACGTCTGCTGGCTCTGCAGGCTGCCCATGGCCTTGGCCAGATTCGCCGCCGATAGGGTCCAGCCGATTCGCCAGCCGGTCATCGCGTAGGTCTTGCTTACCCCGTTGACGATCACCGTCCGGTCGCCCAGATCGGGGCGGACGGTGGCGAAACTGGCGAAGGTGTGGCCCGGGTAAACCAGCCGATCGTAGATCTCGTCGGCCACCACCAGCAGATCGCTTTCGATGGCCAGATCGGCCAGCTGGCCCAGTTCCTCCGGCGAATACATGCTGCCGGTCGGATTCGACGGGCTGCACAGCAGCAGGAGCTTGGTCTTGTCGGTCAGCGCCGCGCGGAACTGCTCGAGCGTCAGCTTGAAGTCGTCCTCTTGCCGGGTCTCGACGATCACCGGCACCGCGCCGGTCAGCTTGACCAGTTCCGCGTAGCTGACCCAATACGGCGCCGGGATGATCACCTCGTCGCCCGGGTCCAACAACGCCGTGAACACGTTGTGCAGCGAGTGCTTCGCCCCGTTGGAAACCACCACCTGGCTGGGATCGTACTCCAGGCCGTACAACTCCCGATATTGGTCGACGATGGCCTTCTTCAACTCCGGGATACCGCTGGGGACCGTGTAGTGGGTATGTCCGGCCTCCATGGCCTCCAAGGCCGCCTGGCAGATGTGCTGGGGCGTGGTGAAGTCGGGCTCGCCCAAGCTCAGATCGAAAACGGTCTTGCCGGAAGCCTTCAGCTCTTTGGCCTTGGCCGCCATGGCCATGGTGGCAGAGGGTTCCAGAGCTTGCACGATACGGGAGATAGTAGGGGGCATAAGATCGCTCCACGAAGCGGCGGGTGGTTGACGCGCTGCGGCACACGTCTGAGAATCAACTTACGGGACGATCTTAATGACCCATAGGTTCGCTTCCAAGTCCCCCTCCCCCCCCCCCCCCCCCCGCTCCTCCGGCTATCCCGGCCAAAAAAACCATAGGCATCCGGCTGATTGGGGGCAGGGGGGGCGTGG
>Ga0180437_10003738_pt1 | contig 22337 bp, 19 predicted proteins | sample SS_ome_4_FD_132410 | JGI IMG/M metagenome (GOLD analysis project Ga0180437, IMG submission 132410) | Hypersaline lake sediment archaeal communities from the Salton Sea, California, USA - SS_3_D_1 metaG | ecosystem: Environmental > Aquatic > Non-marine Saline and Alkaline > Hypersaline >...
AAGGTGCTGGAGTTAGGCACTGGAAGCGGCTACGAGGCAGCTGTATTAGCTGAGTTAGCTCAGAAGGTGATTACTGTAGAGTGCATACCTGAATTGGCGGCGTCAGCCAAGCGAGTTCTGGATGAGCTTGGTTGTTCCAACATTGAAGTTTACGTAGCTGGCAGAACTTTAGGTTGGCCAGAGGGAGCACCTTACGATGCTATTATAGTTTCTGCTGGTGCTCCCTCTGTGCCTCAAGTTCTTTTGGAGCAACTAACTTGGCATGGTCGATTGGTAATCCCTGTGGGTTCTCGATGGCAACAGGAATTACTCAAGGTTACCAAGCTGAGGAAGGGGAACGAGGTAGAAAATTTAGGTGGTTGCTTTTTCGTGCCGCTTATTGGTGAAGATGCTTGGGAGAAATGATGAAAGCGACTAGCGATAGAAATATCGTCGGTGCCTAAAGCAGCAAGGCATGAAAGTTGCCCCCATTGCGATTTAGAATGGCAAATCTCAGCTACTAAGAGTTAGGAAGGGGGAAAGCCAAGGCATGGAAATTGTTGAAGCTATAAATCACAGGAAGAGCATTCGGGCCTTTAAACCCAACTCTGTGCCCCAGGAAATTCTGAAGGAAGTAATGGAGTTAGCTGTGCGTGCCCCCTCTTGGGCGAATACCCAGCCCTGGGAATTCGCCGTAGTAAGCGGGACAAAGCTGGAGGAAATAAGACAGGCCTTCGTTGAGAGGGTGGAAGAGCCACGCAATCCAGATATCCCTGGTCCTCGAGAATTTCCTGAGCCCTACGATACTCGTCGTCGTGTTCTAGGCAGGAAGGTCTTGGAACTAAAGGGAATAAGCAGGGAGGATAAAGAGAAGAGGAGGTGGTGGCAACTGCAAGGTTTGAGACTGTTTGAAGCTCCTTGTGTTATCTATATCTATATTGACCGCTCTTTCTACCTACAGGGCGATGGGCTAAATATTTGGCCAATCTTCGATTGTGGTTTAGTGGCTGAGAACATCATGCTGCTGGCTACTAAGTACGGGCTAGGGACTATTGCTCAAATACAAGCTGTTGGCTATCCCGTCGTGTTGAGGACGGTATTGGGAATACCAGATTCCAAGCTTATAGTCTTGGGGATAGCTATTGGCTACCCCGACTGGGATGACCCTGTAAATGAGCTCCGCTCCGAAAGAGAACCATTGGGTAATGTAAGCACCTGGCATGGCTTCGATTAAGAGCTGGGTTGGCCTGCAAAATGCTCCAGAGGGAATTCGAAGCGTTGTTTTCAGATTGAAAACTGAGGTCGTGGTCCTCTATGCGATGGGGTAATGCCAGGGCGCACACTGCATGTCATGCTGGTGGTAGCGCAAGCCGTGCCCAAATGGCTCCTAGTCCATGGTCATTCCGCCATTGACGCTGTAGTTCTGGCCCGTTACATATTTGCCAGCGTCAGAGGCCAGGTAGAGTGCCATATTGGCTATGTCCTCGGGCGCACCTATTCTCCCCAGGGGTATCCGGGCGAACACCTTCTCTGCCTCCCCCCGCGGCAGGTTCATCATCTTGGTGGCCTTGGTCTTTATGGAGCCCGGGGCGATGCAGTTGACCAGTATACCATATGGAGCGAGCTCAAGGGCGAGACACCGTGAGAAGCCAGCTATGCCGGCCTTGACCGCTGAGTAGACGGTAGAGCCAGCCATGGGGTACTTGGCGGAGTCTGAAGAAAGGCTGATGATCCGCCCAGACTTCTGCTCTACCATATGCGGGACTACCGCCCTGGTGACATTAAATGTGCCCTTCAGGGTGATGTTTATGTGTGGCTCCCACTCCTCAGGGTCCGTCCTATAGAAATACCTGCCCTTAAAATATACATAGCCGGCGTTGTTGACGAGGATATCAACCTTGCCGAACTCGGCGATTGTCTTCTCCGCCATCTCATTCACTTCTTTTGCATTTGAGATATCAACCCTGCTTGTCAGCACCCTGGTGCCCATCTCGCGGAGCTCGTTGGCGACATTTTCTAGGCCCTCCATATTTATATCGGAAATGGACAGGGCCGCCCCCTCCTGAGCAAATAGTAATGTGGTGGCTCGACCTATGCCAGATCCCGCCCCAGTTATTATTGCCAACTTGTCCTCTAGTTTCATCTTGGTTCCCCCTTATCGGATCTGCCAGTTATGTACTCTACACCTTCCCAACGAAAGCCCAAACCCCACCGTCCATAGGCTAGATTCTAGTCTGGACACACTATGCTGTCAAGCTGGGCTAGATCAGGAGCCAAGGCTTTCTGGTCAGCATGGCCAGGTAACCCTCATGGGGACGCCATGATGGAACATGGGAAAAAAGTTAGTGAAGTTAGGCAAAAGGGAAACACTGATAAACTTTCAGATGAAAATGACAATCGGAAATATAAATGCCCCCAAGGGAATTCGAATCCCTGTTTTCAGCTTGAAAGGCTGACGTCCTAGTCCCCTAGACGATGGGGGCGATGTCAAGCATTTTAAGGGTAAATAGCTAAATGTGCAAGCCCAGGATGGTTAATAATATAAGCTTACCTATCTTTCATCACCAGTGGCGTGCGTAAAGCAGAAGTTATTCTCCTAGGCATGCGAGGCTTCGGCCTGTCAACAATTTCTACTGTGGTTCTGTTATAATTTTTAAGAAAACAAAAGTTCATTAGGGTGAGCTTTGCTTTCGTTTTTAGAGCAAAAGAATCAGTGATTTTCGTGGCGCACCTTGATTCTGGGCTCCGCCTAGGTGGGAGCCGAAAAACGCTTCGCTTCATTTAAGTCAAACGTAAAAGGAGAGGAGGAAATGATGCTTGATGAATTCAATCTGGAAGGCAAGGTAGCTATTGTTACCGGCGCTGGGCGGGGTATTGGCAGAGGAATCGCCACTGCACTGGGTGAGGCTGGGGCTAGTGTTGTAGCGGTGGCACGGACAGAGGCACAAATAAGGGAGCTGTGTTCCCAACTTGAGCGCGGGGGACGTTCTTGCCTTCCCATCGCCGCTGATGTGACGAGTGCAGAACAGGTAGACGCCTTAGTTGGCCGAGCGCTTTCTCAATTTGGCAGAATAGACATTCTGGTCAATAACGCGGGAACATTCTTGATGAAGACCTTCGTGCCGATTCCCGACTTGAAGACTCACCTGGCAGAGGTGTTGTCTGATTTCAATATGGTTACCAGTGAACAGGAGTGGCATCACCAAATGGACACTAACGCTACCAGTGCCTTTCTCACTTGCCGAGCTGTGGGCCCACACATGATTCGACAGGAGAGTGGTAAAATCATTAATATTACCTCGCTTGATGCCATCAAGCCTAGCCGCTATCATATCGCCTATGCTGCCAGTAAGACAGCTCTAGCCAGCTTAACCAAACAACTGGCTATCGAGTGGGCCAGACACAGTATTAACGTCAACTCAATAGCACCAGGTTTCTACCGTACTACCTTGACTGAGTTTTCCTACAGGGATGAGCAGACCAAAGATGCAATGTTGCGCTCTGTGCCTTTGCGCCGTTTTGGGCAGCCGCGGGACATCGGACTGGTGGCGGTCTTCCTAGCCTCCAAAGCGTCAGACTACGTAACGGGATGTGTAATACCGGTGGATGGAGGGCTTCACTTATGAGGTAATGGACCGTGCCAAATAGCGAGACGGAGAGCAGGAATTTGGTAGCCTATCTAATATATGCTATTATTATTCGCTATCAATAGTCCCGATTTATTCCGACAACAAGAATAAACGCTGCCTAACTAAAGTAGTGCTTGAGTTAGGCAAGAACCTTTTACCCGAGGCAAAGTCAGACCATGCCTGAGCAAGTGATGGCGGTAACCGAGTTTAATAAAGTAGCTGATAACCCTCTAGCATGGTTGAAGCAATGGAAGGAAATTCATGGGAGTATAGTCATCGGGTGTTTGCCAATGTATGCGCCAGAGGAGCTCATCGCTGCCGCGGGTGCGGTAGCTGTGGCCTTACCAGGGACAGACAAACCCATCATTCTGGGCAATGCCTATCTCCATACTAACCTTTGTCATCCCATGCGAGGCAACTTTGAGCTTGCTCTTGGAGGGGAACTGAGTTTCATCGACGGTTTGGTATTCTGCGATATCTGCGACCAGACTAAGCGGATAGGTAATCTGTGGGAAATATATCATCGACCCAGTTTCTCGTTTCACTTGCGACTGCCCAAGAGGCTGGATACAAAGGAGGCCAAGCACTTCTATAAGGACGAGCTACGACGACTCCGAGCTTCCCTAGAAAAATTCGTCGGCCATGGCATTTCAGACGAAGATTTGAGGAAAAGTATTGCCGTATATAATCACAGCCGAGAACTTCTATCCAAACTATATGAGCTCAGGAGAAAGAGCCCAGACTCTTTTCAAGCCACAGAGATAGATGCCGTAGTAACAGCCGCGATGGTCATGCCTAAGGAGGAGCTCGGGCAAAGTCTCGCTCAATATTTGGATAACAAACAAATAGTGACTATACCCCAATCACAGAAGGCCAGAGTGTTGGTCTGTGGGAATCCCTGTGAAGACATGGAGCCCAATCTTCTGGATATGATAGTAGATGTTGGTGGTGTGATTGTTGATGATTATGTGTATTCAGGCTCCATGTATTTATCCCAGCCAGTTTCGGAGCAAGGCGACCCCATAGGTGCTTTAGCCCAAGCCTACATTGATAGCTACCCTTGTCCTACCAAGCACAATCTCAATAGGGATTGGGGTGATTATGTAGTGAGCATGGCGAAGCGGGCCAAAGTGGACGGAGTCATAGTACTGCTGCCCAAATACTGCGAGATATATGCCTTTGACTATCCAGATACGCGGAAGAAACTGCATCAAGCAGGTATACCACACATAATGTTAGAGGTAGACCACAGCGGGGCTGATGCCCGACTGCGAACCAGGCTGGAAGCCTTCATGGAGACACTGAGGACAGGTTAGGTGATGAAGGCCGAAGGCAAGGTTTATCCGTTCGAAGCGCATAAGAAGATGCAGAGCTTGCTTGATGCCAACTATCGCGATGTTGAACAGGCCAGGGATGCGGGGAAGAAAATTGCATGGGTGACTGGGCAGGCCCCCACAGATATCTTGGTTGCTGCGGATATTCTTCCTGCCTACCCGGAGAACCATGCTGCCTTGTGTGGTGCAAACAGAGTGGGTACCCAGCTTTGTCAAGTAGCCGAAGCACATGATTATCTACCAGACCTCTGTTCCTACGCCAGGAATAACCTGGGGTCATGCCTGCTGGAGGGAAAAACATTTCCTGTCGCCCCCCTTCCGGCACCGGATATACTGTTGGCAGTAACAACATGTAACACCCACGTGAAATGGTTTGAGGCTTTGAGCCGTTACTATAATGTGCCGCTTCTGCTATTGGAGACACCCTTTGTGCATGACAGCCTCTGCGAGGAAGACGTAAGCAGTGCCTTGAAATATGGCGAGAACCAGTTGAAGGAGATGATTGCGTTCTTGGAGGAGTTTTGCGGTCGATCCTATGACTATGCCAAGTTGCAGGAATCCGTTGCCAATTCGTCGAAAGCCAGCAGCCTTTATGCCGAGTTTCTGGATATGGCGCGGCACATCCCCTCGCCCATGACTTCTTTCGATGCCTTTATGCATTTAGCGCCTATGATGAACTTAAGAGGATTTCCTGAGGCTGTCAGTTACTACGAACTATTACTGGCCGAAGCGAGGCAGCGGGCGGAGCAATCTTTCTCTGCTGTTGGAGGGGAATTATACCGCCTTTACTGGGATAATATTCCAGTGTGGTATAGATTGGGGTGGCTGGCACGAAAATTTGCCTCTTACGGTGCCTGCACTGTGGCTGCTTTCTATCCCTGGCTCTGGGTCGAGGCTTTTACAAGGCTGGACAGTGAGCGTCCCTTAGAAAGCATAGCCGAAAGCCTTGTTCTATTCTATGAGAACAAAGGAACCAATTCTCGTATCGATTTGCCTGTGCGCCTGGTAAAGGATTTTTCAGTCGACGGACTGGTGATACAAGTGAATGTTACCTGTAGACATCTATTAGCTGATCAATTGGTTGTTGCAAGGGAAGTGCATAGATTGACGGGGATACCAATGGTGGTGATTGAGGGGGACATGGTAGATGAGCGATTCTTTTCCGAACCCCAAGTGGATAGGCAAATAGAAGACTTCATAAGCATACTTGAGACGAGGAAAGGGCGGGGATAAATCGCTTGTGCGGAGCTGGAGACTACTCCCGAGACAGCAAAAGGGGAGAAGGAAGGTGAGCGATGGATTTGAAATACATACTTATGGAAAAAGAGAACGGCGTCGCTTGGATTAAGTTGAATCGCCCCTCTGTTCTAAATGCTTTGAATAGAGGTATGGTCTCGGAATTGTTGGTGGTGTTAGAGGAAGCCGAGAAAGACCCGGCGGTAAGAGTGGTCATACTCAAAGGTAACGGCAGGGCTTTCTGTGCCGGAGCGGACTTGGAGGAATATCCCCTTGGTGGAGGGATAGCAGAAGATCTTGGCTTTTGTGGCCTGTGGGAGAAAATAGAATATCTGGGGATTCCTGTTATTGCAGCTGTGCACGGATATGCCATGACGGGTGGTTTTCTACTGTCATACTGCTGCGACATAGTAGTAGCAGCTGAGAACACAAAATTCGGTGATACACATGCCAAGTTTGGTTTGATACCGACAGGAGGGGAAACACAACGTCTACCTCGCAAGGTGGGACTGCTGAAGGCCAAGGAATTGATGTTCACTTCTGAAATGATAGATGCTAGGGAGGCAGAGAAAATTGGTTTAGTGAATAAAGTTGTCCCCGACGACAAGTTAGATGAAGCAGTGGCTGAGCTAGCTAGGAAGATAGCGGCGAATAGTGTGAAGTCCATTAAGGTGTTGAAGTCGTTGATCAACAGGGGTATGGAGGTCGATTACGCTACTGGATTGAGGATGGAGGCTGCAGCCAATGAGTGGGGCAGAATAAATGCCGAGCCTGATGAGGACAGAGATCGTCGATTGGACAGATTCAGAAAAGAGAGGGGCTAGTTTTGGTTCTGTGCTGAGGTAAGGCATACTGAGTAGCGTGATAATTGAGCACTGGGGAACAGATTGCCTGTGGCAGAGAAAGGAGCTAGCTGAGGCTGTTTGCAGTGCCTCCATGAAAAAGATATCGGCTATCATGGATAAACAAATGCAAATAAAACCGGCGATTTGCCGCTTTGAAAGATACATAATATGCTGTTAAATTGTAACAAAATAATATGGTAGAAATGCCGACTCTTTGACATATTAGCAGAACTCCAGAGTTTTCCAAGCGTCGCGATAAGCGACGGATATCGAGCACCACAGTAACAATCGGAAAAGGAAATCGCAATGGCAACTAAGAACTAAAGAAGGGGGGAATTATCATGCCAGCCATTGAGTATAAATGGTATAACATAGAGGATGACAAGCACACAATCAAGAAATACAAAGAATACAAACGTATCATCTACCAACCGGGAAGAGTTGCCCGAATAATACTCAACAGACCGCGGTATTACAATGCTGTCAGCCATCCCTTGTTTGGCGAGCTGGACGATGCATTAGACCGAGCGGCTGCGGACCCGAAGTGCCGTGTAATTGTCCTTTCGGGAGCGGGTCCCCATTTCTGCTCTGGGGATGATGCTATAGGGCTTACGCCGGAGTCGGCTCCTGTTATGGCGGACGGGAAATCCCCTGAGGAGCTGATGAAAATGTACGGCTCCGAAAAAGAAGTCTGGCGGCTGTACAATAACCAGCACCAGTACTATCTATCAAACGTTCACGAGATAAAGTGGCGTAATATTCCAAAGGCTACTATCGCTATGGTGCACGGCTATGCTGTCTACATGGGATGGGTTCTAGCCCATACTATGGATATTTGCTTCGCCACAGAAGATTCCTTATGGCTCTATCCAGGAGCGGGACCGGGACATACCATGGGAACGTGGATTATGAACCCCCGGAAAGCGCTGGAGATTAATTTTGAACACAGGTTCGTCCTTGGTCGCGAGATGTACGAAGTGGGCAACGTCAACCGTGTATTCCCTGATTATGAGACTTTGGAGAGAGAAACCCTGGCCTACGCAGATCGTGTCGCCGAGAATGTCCCCACCATGATCCGGGTCATGAAGAAAGCCATTTACAGTGCAAGAGATGCCCAGGGCTTCATGGGCTGGCATTGGGATCAGCCCAGTTATCACGAATATGTTTACTATCAGAAGGACGTACCCGAGGAAGACAGGCATGCGCAGCGTTATGAAGGAAGAGGCATGGCTCGAAGCCCCAGAGCTTTCACTAACACAAAAATTACGCTGGAGTCACAAGGGAAAGAGGTGCCCAAGGTAGTCCTCGATGCCATAGCCAGAGCCAAAGCCAGGGATGATAAAGCAGTGTGGCAGAAAGCGCTCAAACAGGAATGGAGAGAGAAAGCAAGAAAAGAACGTGCGGAGGCTGAGGCCAGGGCGCAGGCTGAAAAAGAGGGGAAGAAGAAATAAACGACACAAGCGCAATCGAAGACGCTTATTATAAGGGGCGTTGGGTCCAAGCCGAGGCTAGGAAAACTGTCCCTGGCTAGATAAAGTATCTATACCACATAGGTGGACAGCTAGAACATCGTAGCTGTTCCCATTAATGCACAAGTATCCGGTTCTTTCTGCCGGAATCCACTATCTGATGAAGGTTTGGGGGTGGGTGGATTTAGGAATTAAGGTGAGAGGCTACAGGTAGATAGTGTTTAATATGTCCTGGTGGATTGAATTTATCTGAGGAAAGAAGGAACGGGAACACGAAAGGCGCTTTCAAAGGCATAGGTGCGCGATACGCCGATGTTGAGCAATAATGCTGCACATTTCAAGGGTAAATGGCTAAGGCTTCCATGCCTATGGTCTCAGGCAAGTTAAACATCAGGTTCATATTTTGGACCGCTTGCCCTGCCCCTCCCTTGACGAGGTTGTCAAGACAGCTAATAATTATAAGCCTACCTGTCTTTGCATCGATAGTGGGATAAATAAGACAAGAGTTGTTACCACAGGCATGCTTGGTGTGGGGGGGCTTAGTTGTTATTTGAACGAAAGGGGCATGCTTATAGAATCCGCGATATATCTGGTTTAGCTTTTCTTCAGCCTTGGCGCTCTTGAGCAATGTGTCATCTTTTAATCTACCATAGCAGGTACTCAATATGCCTCTGGTCATGGGCACCAGGTGAGGCACGAAAGTTATCGAGGGAAAAAGTGCTGGATTAAGTGTTTCCAATTCCTGTTCTATTTCAGGCAGATGGCGGTGTCCCTCAAGTGAGTAGGCACAGACGTTCTCGTTGACCTCGGAATAATGGGTAGTCAAGTTCAGGGTTCTGCCAGCGCCCGAGACGCCTGATTTGCTATCCACCACTATATCGGGATAAATAAGTCCTTCTCTGACTATGGGTGCCAAGGCTAATATGGCACCAGTGCTATAGCAACCCGGGTTTGCTACCAGGGAAGCCGAGGCAATTTCACTTTGATGCAGCTCAGGCAGGCCGAAAACCGCTTTTCTCAATAGCCCAGGTGATGGATGGGTAAATCCATACCATTCGGGGTATTTGCTAGCGTCCTTTAACCTGAAATCAGCGCTGACATCGATAACCTTGATGCCTTGTTCTAGTAGGGGTGGCACTACATCTACACTGGTCTTGTGAGGCATTGCTGAGAAGGCAATATCGATTTCCCTGTCAGGCTCAGCTTTTATTACGTAATTAGTTCCCGCGAAATTGGGGAAAACATCGCCTAATTTTTGACCCGCTGCGCTCCGCCCGGTAACAGTGACGAGCTCTACTTGAGGATGTTCGTGAAGTAGGCGAGCTAATTCGACGCCGATATAGCCGGTGACATTTATTATACCTGCTTGTATTTTTGGCATAGGATATCGTGGGCATTATACTACATACTGGTAATGTTAGGCAATACACGCTGGGGAGTTTTACGAGATGCTCTGCCACTAAATGGATTGGGCGAGCACAAATGATTGACCTATGCTGCGAGATGTGGTACATATTTGAGATGTTTCTGTGGTGAACACTATCCTATGGGTGAGTCAGAATGAACATGGTATACAAGCCACTTGAAGCAAAAGTCGCAGTCGTGACTGGTGCCGGCGGGGGCATTGGCAGGGAGTTCGCGGAGGCTCTGGGCAGATCGGGGGCAAGCGTCGTGCTTGCAGATATCGATATTGATAACGCTGAGGCAGCTGTGGCGGAGCTGTGTAGCAGAGGCCTTGAGGCTGTGGCGGTCCAAACTGACATTACCAGTGAAGCAAGTGTGGCCGATATGGCATCGGCCGCCGTCAGTAAATTCGGTGGAATAGATATCTTGGTTAACAACGCAGCGCTCATGGCTGAACTGCCGAGAGATATACCGTTGGTTAAGTTTCCACTCGCAGAATGGGATCGTGTGTTACGAGTCAACCTGACCGGAGCATTTCTGTGTATACGTGCAGTAGTGCCGTCAATGAGGAAAAGGGGTGGAGGCAAGATTATCAACATATCCTCGGGAGGCGCCTTTCTGGGGGGACATGCTTACGGAATCAGCAAGCTCGCGCTGCTAGGCCTGACTGTTAGTATGGCTAACGAACTTGGAAGATACAATATCACAGTGAACGCGATAGCGCCGGGCATGATTTCTACCGAGGCAGGCAAAATTTCAAGGCCACCTGGGATGGTCGAGCTGTGGAAGCCGCATATACCACTCAAAGCCATTGGGGACCCTAAAGACCTATGCGGCGCTTTAATATTCCTAGCTTCATCAGCCAGTGACTGGGTAACCGGGCAGACACTTGATGTGGATGGGGGCTGGATAAAACGGATTTAAGCCTCACCGCACCTTATCAAAGTCACGGCGATTGGTCGACCCGATGGCGTACAGCTGTCTCAGCGTCGACCCCTTAATTTAGGCCGTGCCCTGGGGTTTGCTCCTGACCAGGCGTTGGCCTGAAAGACTAAGGCGAAAGGAGGTATTATGGAGAAAAGGCCGAATTACTTCGATCGTTATGAGACCGTGGCGTTTGACCGTAACGAAGGCGGCATCTTGACAGTGCGCTTCCACACAGGTGGGGGGCCAGTCGTGTATTCGAGCGCGAATCACCGTGACTGGGTGGGTGCCTTCCACGACATCGGAGCCGACCGCAGCAACAAGGTGGTAATCATAACTGGTACCGGTGATGAGTTCATATCGCGTTTCGGGTGGGACATAGATATAGCTACTGCTCAAGATTGGGACCGCGTCTATTGGGAAGGCAAGCAACTGCTGCACAACTTGCTCAATATCGAGGTGCCAGTGATCGGAGCAGCGAATGGGCCAGCCACCATCCACTCGGAGCTAGTGCTACTGTCTGACATCACACTCGCGTCCGAAAATACTTTTTTCCAGGATAAACCACACATTTCATTCTCGACGGTGCCAGGTGACGGGATTGCGGCTGTGTGGATAGACCTTTTGGGCCCCAATCGCGGCCGGTATTTCCTGCTAACAGGTCAAATTCTCACAGCCCAGGAGGCACTTCAGCTCGGTGTAGTCAATGAGGTCCTCCCAGCCGACCAGCTTATGCCCAGAGCCATGAAGCTGGCAGAGCAGTTAGCCAAGCTACCACCCCTCACAGCACGCTACACGCGTGTCGTGCTCACACAGCGGCTGAGACGGCTCATTGACGATAGCGTAGGCTACAGCCTCGCACTGGAGGGCCTGGGTGCAATGGGCATGATAACTCAATGACTTTATTGTGACCCCGGGAACCTGCTATAGGAGCTACCAAAGCTGTGTCACTGCCTCGTGAGGGTAAGACAGCGCCCGGATGCTGTTTGAAGATCCGTGAGATTCGTTGAGTGAACCCACGAGAGTCAGCACATGCGATCACATCCGCTGTACACAAGATGACCGGAAGCATAGTCTCCTCTATGCTCAGCTCATGCAAATTGCGCGCATTCCCCTAAATGTTTAAGGCTTTCAGCCTGGCTGGCTTTGGACATCCGATGAGAGCAAAAGGGCACACTTGTTCCTGGGGCGGTCTTTGTAGGACTCCGCCACTTATTACGAAAAGAATCAATGGTGGAACTGATTGACACATTTGGGGGATGGGGGTAAAATATATTGTTTTTGATATGGCTGATGTAAAGATTGGTTCAGGAGAGAGTTTTGAGGGCCTGCTGCGCAGGTTTAATAGGCAGGTGCAGCAAGACCGCATTCTAGCCGAGGTTCGCCGCCGCAAGTACTATGAAAAACCTAGTGAAGAGAAGAAGAAGAAGGCGGCAGCTAAGAGGCGAAAGAGTTCTAGATAGCCAGTGGCGCTAAAGGATAACATCAGGGAAGCCCTTAAAGAGGCGCTTAAGCGGCAGCAGAGAACAGAAGTCTCCACATTAAGGTTACTGTTGTCTGAAATAAAGAATGCTGAAATTGCGCAGCAAAAGCCCGCCGATGACAATAAAGTACTTGATGTTGTTGCCAGGGAAGTAAAACGCCGTCGAGAGAGCATCGAGGCGTTTAAACTTGGTAATCGTAGCGACCTAGTAGCGCAGGAAGAAGCAGAACTGGCTGTTCTTATGAGTTATCTTCCCGAGCAGATGAGTCGGGAGGAGGTCATGGCTGTGGCACGACAGGTGATTGGTGCAGTTGGAGCTAAGGGGCCAGGCGACAAAGGCAAAGTCATGTCCCAGCTAATGCCTCAGCTCAAAGGCAAAGCTGATGGCAAAGAAGTCAGCGAGATAGTTTCGGAAATACTTGCGGCTATTTAGATTTATGGGGCGAGCGGGGATTTAAATAATGGCGTAATGGCGGTAAAAGAGTACCGCCATTGTTCTTTGCATTATGAAATTTGGAATCGTTATTTTTCCCGGCACCTGGAGTGATCGAGATTGTCACTACGCTCTTCACGATGTATTAGGGCAGGACGCTAGCTACGTTTGGCATAAAGAAAATGAATTATCTGGATATGACTGCGTTATTCTCCCGGGGGGCTTTTCCTACGGGGATTACCTTCGGGTGGGGGCCATAGCTCGTTTTTGTCCGGTTATGACAGCAGTGGAGCAGTTTGCCCACGACGGTGGGCTGGTTATCGGCATCTGCAATGGCTTTCAGATTCTCTGCGAGGGTGGACTTTTACCTGGAGTGTTGATGGCAAGCACTCATCTACAGTATCGGTGCCAGTGGGTCAATCTCAGGGTTGAAGATAATTGTTCCCTCTTTACTTCACAGTGTGCCAGGGGTCAAGTATTGAAAATTCCTATTTCCCATTATGAAGGCAACTACTATGCCGATGGGGCTACTCTGCAGGAGCTAGAAGAGAATGGTCAAGTTGTTTTTCGCTACTCCACAATGTCGGGCAAGATAACCGAGGGGGCTAATCCCAACGGTTCTTTACATAATATTGCAGGGATTGTTAACAGTAAGGGCAACGTATTAGGCATGATGCCTCATCCCGAGCGAGCCTGCGAGTCTCTCCTGGGCAGCACGGATGGTAATCTAATTTGGGAGTCGGTTATTGAATATCTCCAAGGAAACTCTGGATAAGGTTGCTTTAAGCGAAAAGGAATATGGACTCATTGTCCAGAAATTGGGGCGAGAGCCTAATGAGGTGGAGCTGGGAATGTTCGGCTCGTTATGGAGTGAGCACTGTGGCTACAAACACTCCAGGCCTTTGCTTAAGCTTCTTCCCTCCCGCGCCAAGCATGTCTTGGTTAATCCGGGGGAGGAAAATGCCGGGGTGGTAGACATCGGCGATGGACAAGTGGCGGTGATGAAAATGGAGTCTCATAACCATCCATCGGCAGTGGAGCCTTTTCAAGGAGCAGCTACCGGCGTCGGGGGTATCGTGCGTGATATCTTTACTATGGGTGCCAGGCCTATAGCCTTGCTTAACTCCCTTCGCTTTGGCCCGTTAAGCGATTTGCACAATCGCTATTTATTTAGTGGGGTTGTTGGTGGCATTGGCGGGTATGGAAATTGCCTGGGAATACCTGATGTTGGTGGTGAGGTTTTTTTTGCCCCTTGTTACTCGGCTAACCCCTTGGTCAATGCCTTCTGTTTGGGTATTGCGGAAAAAGATAAACTGGTCAGGGCCAGAGCTGGCGGTGATGGTAACCTGCTGATACTGGTGGGAGCCGATACCGGACGTGATGGGATTCATGGCGCTTCCGGTCTGGCTTCGCGCACTTTTGAGGATGAGCAGGAGCTGAGGCCCACAGTTCAGGTGGGCAATCCTTTCCTGGAGAAGCTTCTTATAGAGGTCTGTCTTGAGCTGGCCCAGACTGACTGGGTTGTGGGCATGCAGGATTTGGGAGCTGCCGGGTTGACAAGTGCTGTGGTGGAGTCTGTGGCCAGAGGTGGGAGGGGAGTGGAGATAGATGTTGGTGAAGTGCCTCGCCGCGAGGAAAATATGACCCCTTACGAAGTAATGCTCTCGGAATCGCAGGAAAGGATGCTGCTGATTGTGAGGAGGGGTTATGAGGGAAAGGTGAAAGCCCTGCTTGACCGCTGGGAACTGCACTCCGATATCATTGGTCAGGTTACCGATGGCAGCTTAGCCATGGTTAAAGAAGGGGAAAAAGTTGTCGCTGAGATTCCCGTGGATTTGTTGGTTTCTCCACCCCTTTATCGCCAGCGAACTAAAAAGCCGGCATGGCTTGAAGAGCTTCAATCCTTCGCCGTGAACACTGTCCCTGATATTAAGCCCGGGCGATGCAATTCTATTCTGCTACGTTTATTGGCCTCTCCAAATATTGCCAGCAAGGAGAGTATTTATCGCCAATATGACCATCAGGTAATGAATAATTCTGTTGTCCTTCCTGGTAGCGATGCTGCTGTTTTACGTATTAAGGGGACCAAGAAAGGTATTTCCTTAACTGCCGATGGCAATGGGCGATACTGTTATGTTGACCCGTTCGTAGGTGGGGTGGTTACTGTAGCTGAAGCTGCTCGGAATTTAGTGTGTAGCGGGGCTGAGCCTTTAGCTATTACCGATTGCCTTAACTTTGGTAATCCCGAAAGAGCTGATGTCTATTACCAGCTGAAGGAATGCATAAAGGGTATGGCACAAGCTTGCCGGGAGCTGAAAATCCCCGTGATAAGTGGGAATGTGAGCCTCTATAACGAGACAAAAGGGGAAGCCATCTATCCCACTCCAGTGATAGGGATGCTGGGTGTGGTGGAAGATATAAACAGACACTGTACTATGTCTTTTAAGAGCGAAGGTGATTTGGTATTTCTGCTGGGCGGGCCTTCTCCCATAACCATCAGTTCTCAGCTCTCGGCTGGAGGCTATAACGGTCTTGCCGGTAGCGAATATCTGGAATTAATACGTGGCCTGGTGAAAGGGAAACCTGCTATTGATCTGGATATGGAGAAGAGGGTGCAGCGTTGTTGCCTGGGGGCTATAAAGCAGGGGCTGCTTAAGTCAGCCCATGATTGTGCCGAAGGCGGGTTAGCAGTAGCCATCGCCGAAAGTTGTATTACAGGCGGTATTGGCTTCAAGGGCGAAGGCTGGAAGGTCAGGGAAAGATTGGATTCTGCTCTATTTGGAGAGTATCAATCACGGATTGTAGTGTCAATATCCGGCGATTCGGCGGTTAAATTGAATAAGATAGCCAGGAGATGGCAGGTGCCATTGACTTTTCTGGGGAAGCTTGGTGGCAAGCGCTTGGTGGTGGAGGGTTATATTGATTTACCTCTGGCTAAGGCGGAAAGAGCCTGGCGTGAGGGACTTAACAAGTTATAGGTGAAATGCAAAAACCAAAAACAAAAGGCTTGTTTCTGGGTTGTCATTTTTACTTTTGAATTTTAACTTTCGGTTTTCTCAAGATGATGGAAGTCTCTCCATTTCGAGGCATACGCTATAACCAGGGAATAGTTGGCGGTTTAGATCGGATTATTTGTCCTCCCTATGACGTTATCGCCCCCGAGCTGCGGACGCTTTACCAAGAAAAGAGCGATTACAACGCTATTCGCCTGGAGTGCCCCGCTGAGGGCCCAGAGCCAGCAGATGATAGCTATGGGAAAGCAGCTACTACCTTTCAGCAATGGCTAAAGAAGGGAGTCCTTCGGCTTGATGATACACCCGGCTTCTATTTGCATGACCATCATTTTGAGTATTCAGGCGAAAAAAGAGTGAGGCGTGGGCTGATAGCTCGCATTGAGCTGCAACCCTGGGGCAGCGGTATATATCCTCACGAAGAAACATTCCCCAAAGCTAAAAGCGACCGCTTGCAGTTGATGCGAGCCTGTCGAGCTAACTTTAGCCCGTTGTTTTCTCTTTACCAGGGTTCTGAGCCAGGAGTTGCCCTGAAATTATCCGAGGTTGCGCGAGGTGAACCCATAATCCAGACAGCAGGTTCTCCTCCCTTGATGGGAGATGGTCAGGTTGGGGAAGGTCACGTTGTCTGGGCGATAACTGACCCAGAAACCAAGCTGCAGCTAAGTCAGTTTCTATCCTCTCAGCCTCTCTATATTGCCGATGGCCATCACCGCTACGAGACAGCGCTGGCTTACCAACGGGAAAGAGCACAACATCAATCTGTAACTGGCGCGGAAGCCTTCAATTTTGTAATGATGGAGTTAGTTGGCTTTTCCGACCCTGGGCTGGTTATTCTACCTCTCCACAGGCTGGTGCGTGGCATAGCGCCTTCGGTCTTAGTGGGGCTGGAAGACCAGTTCAGGAACTTCTTTGTCCTCGAGCCTGTTCCCGCAAAGGCTGACAGCTATCAGCTGTCGGCTGATAGCTGTTTAGGAGTACTGGGTTTGCTGCCTGGCTCCTTAGCGGTACTTAGGAAGCGTCAAGATGTCTCCCTTCAAGCCCTGATGCCCGGCAGCAGTTCCCAGGCTTATAGGGATTTTAGTATTAGTATTCTCAATCATGTTATTCTGGATAACATCTTGGGCTTCCCTTCGAAGGAAGATGTCGCTTATACCGTGGATTGGAAAGAGGCCTACCAGCAGATAAAGGAGGGGAAATATCAATTAGCCTTTCTGGCGAATCCTCCGCAGCCGGAAGCGGTCAAGGCTGTTGCCGATGCCCAGGATAAGATGCCCAGCAAATCGACCTATTTTTATCCCAAACTCCCCGCTGGTCTGATTATTAATCCTCTGGACTGACCAGTAATCTCCTCTCATGTCAAGGGAGAAGAGAAATCAAGATGAGATTGCTTCGCTTCATTGGCAATAATGGCCCGCTTCCTTTAAGAGGGATTCTTAGGTCGAGCTATAGCTTTACTGCTTTAGCTGTGTAAATACCAGAAAGGGCAAGTATCTCCTGCAGTTGCTCTTCACCTAGTGGCTCATCGAGAGCCAGAATCATGAGCGCTTTTCCTCGGGGTTGGAGTCGAGATAAGTGCATGGAACTGATATTAATATCGGCCTTACCAGCTATGTTGCCAATGGCACCGACAAGCCCAGGTCGGTCGAGGTGGTCGCAGAAAAGGAAGTAACCCCCTGCAGGCACAATATCCATCCAGAAGTCATCAACCTGGACAATATGGCTTTCGTTATCTCTAACTGTGCCTGATATTGTGGTAGCTCCCACATTGCTATTGACTTCGAGGGTGATCAGGTTGGAGTAATTTTGGCAGGCCATCTCTTTTTCTTCGCTGACCTTCAAGCCGCGCTGAGCAGCGATAAAGCTGACGTTAACCAGATTGATTCTTTCCTCGCTTGCCTGTTGCAATAGCCCGCTGATGAGCGCCGTCTTGATAGGGTTGCAATCGTAGTTGCTTACTCCGCCGCTATACTTGATGTGTGTCGCGCTTATTTGTCCCTCCATTAGTTGACTGGCAAGGTTGCCGATGGTGGCAGCCAGCCTCATGAATGGTACTAGTTCGGGGGGTATTTGCGGAGCGTTAACGGCATATTTGCTGAATTGCCCTTGTAGCACCGCCAGGACTTCTTCGGCAATGTCTTTGGCGATGCCAGTCTGTGCTTCAATTGTAGAGGCGCCCAGATGGGGAGTAACGATTATCTTGTCTTCTTTGAATAGAGGACTATCTGTTACGGGCTCGCTGTCGAAGACATCAAAAGCAGCACCAGCTATCTTTCCATTCTCAATTGCTTTGACCAGCGCTTTCTCATCAATCAATCCACCCCGGGCACAATTGATAATCCGAGCTGTGGGCTTTAATTTTACCAACTCCTTACTTCCAATGAAGCTCTCGGTCGCTGCCGTTAGCGGCACGTGAAGAGTGATAAAATCAGCCTCTCTAAGAAGCTGGTCCAGGGATACCAGGTCTACCTTGAGATTGTGGGCATAGTCTTTGGAGACGAACGGGTCATGGGCGATAACGCGCATTTCAAAGGCCTGGGCCCGTTTGGCTACTTCAGAGCCTACGTTACCTATGCCGATAATGCCCAGTGTCTTATTTCTAAGTTCGGTGCCAACCATTTGCTCTCTTTGCCATTTACCTGATTTAAGGCGGCTATTTGCCTGTGGTACGTTACGTGCCAGGGAAAGCATGAGGGCGATGGTGTGTTCTGCGGCAGCCACGGTATTGCCTGTAGGGGCGTTAACTACCACAATGCCCTTCCTAGTAGCGGCATCGACATCGATATTATCTATGCCCACTCCAGCCCGACCGATTACCTTGAGTTTTTCCCCTAGTTCAATGACCTCTGCCCCTACTTGAGTTTGACTACGCACAATCAAGGCATCGTAATCGCCAATTATGGCCTTGAGCTGCCCAGGCTCTAGCCTGGTCTTGATATCCACTTGAGCATAGCTACGTAAGGATTGTATACCTTCTTCAGCTATCGGGTCAGCGACTAAAATTTTCATCTTCTTTTTTGAGGGATCCCTTACTTCCTTGCTTTGGGCAAAGTTTTAGTCAATGCTTCCAATACTATTTTCATGTCTTTTTCATTCACCATGCCAAGATGACCAATGCGGAAGATTTTTCCTGATAGTCTACCCTGTCCTCCGGCAATAACCACTTCATGCTCATCCCTGAGTAGTTGAATCAGTTTAGGGACATTAATGCTATCAGAAGCATTTATTGCGGTCACTGTGTTGGAGGCATAGTTCGCCTCCGGGAAAAGAGATAATCCCCAAGACTTTGCTTCATTTCTGGCCAGTTGAGCTACTCTAGCATGCCGGGCGAATATATTGTTCAGTCCCTCGCTCAACATCAAATCCAGAGTGGTATTTAGAGCATAAAAGATGGAAATAGCTGGTGTCCAGGGAGTTTGCCCTTTCTGGAGATAATCTCTGGCTTTGGAAAAATCCCAGTAATAGCGTGGCATCTTAGCCTGAGCGTGAGCCTGCCAGGCTTTTTCGCTTACACTGACCATGGCTAGCCCTGGAGGCACCATCCATCCTTTTTGGGAAGCAGTAACCACTACATCGCAATGCCAGTCATCGGTAGGTAAATTTATGCAGCCCAGGCTTGAGATAGCGTCAACTAAGAGAAGTTTATCGAATTTCTTGACCACGGCGCTTATCTCATTAAGGTTGTTGGTCATCCCTGTGGATGTTTCATTGTGAGTTGCCAGCACCGCCTTGATGTTGCCATCTGCCCTTAATGCCTTATCTACTGAATCAGGGGCAACCGATTTCCCCCATTCAAAAGTAAGGCGGGTTACTTCAGCGCCATATTGTTCGGCAATATCGCCAAATCGCTCGGCGAAGAATCCGTTGGAGACAGATAAAACCCGGTCGCCCTGCGAAAGAGTATTGACAATAGCTGCTTCCATGCCTCCGGTGCCTGAAGCGGTAAGCAGAAAAACATCTCCTTTAGTCTGAAACGCTTGTTTCATTTTCTCCGTTGTTGACCTCAGGATTTCACCAAATTCTTCCCCCCGATGGTTTATCATTTGCCGCCCCATTGCTTGAAGAGATTGTGGCGGGCAAGGTGTTGGTCCTGGAACACGTAGCTGCATCTTCTGTTAGCTCCTTTCTATGGGATTAGCGGTTTCGAAATTTCTTTTCATGTTATCCACCATTCTCAGAAAACCCCGTTTACCTACTTTAATAACGCTTCCATCATTCAAGGTCACGTGCTCGGTGCTGACTTTCAATCCATCAACTTCAATGGCCCCTTGGGCCAGCAAACGTCTTGCTTCTGAGCGGCTTTTGACCAGGCCAGCTTCGGATAACAGCCTTGTAATATCCCTCTGAACCTCGTCTCCGAGCTTACCGCTGACTTCTATCGTGGGGACTTCTTCTGGTAGCTCCCTTTTCTGGAATACCCTGGCAAAGTGTTCTTCTGCTTTATCAGCCGCTTCTTTACTGTGGAACTGCCTTACAATCTCATGGGCCAATCGTTTCTTAATGTTCATGGGGTTGACTGAGTGAGTTTTCAATTGTTTTTTGAACCCAGCGATTTCTTCTTCAGGAACATCGGTCACCAGCTCAAAATAGTCCAAGATAAGAAGGTCAGGTATAGACATTACCTTGCCGTATATTTCCTGGGGAGGCTCAGCCACGCCGATGTGGTTATTTAAGCTCTTGCTCATCTTATGATTACCATCAGTGCCAACCAGGAGGGGAACAAGGAAAAGTTGCTGGGGAGTCTGCCCCATGCTCTGCTGTAGATCTCTACCCACTAGGCAATTAAATTTCTGGTCAATGCCACCGAATTCAACATCGGCCTTTATAGCTACTGAATCATAGCCCTGAAGCAAAGGATAAAGCATTTCAGTCAGAGATATGGGGTTGCCAGAAGCATACCTCTTATTGAAATCCTCTCTAGCTAGAAGTTGGGCTACGGTAAATTTGCTGGTGAGTTTGATTATGTCATCCAAAGTGAATTGGGAAAACCACTCGCTTTGCCATCTTACCTCTGTTTTATCCTTGTCTACCACTTTAAAAAATTGTTCCATGTAAGTTTGAGCATTGGTCTCTATTTCATCGGGGGAAAGCATGGGGCGGGTGGCTGACTGACCACTTGGGTCACCAATTCGCGCTGTCCAGTCACCGACTATAAGAGTGACCTTATGCCCCAGTTCTTGAAATTGACGCAACTTTCTTAAGCCCACCACGTGTCCTAGGTGGATGTCAGGAGCGCTAGGATCAAAGCCTTGCTTTAGGTTCAAAATTACTCTCGAGTGCAGCAGCCTGGCTAGCTCTGGCTCTCTTATAATTTCCGCCACTCCTCGTTTTAAGATGGCTGTAAACCTTGCTTTACTCATTTCAAATCTTTGGCCAAAATTTCTCCTACTTCTAGAATATCTTTTCCCATTTGTGTCTTTAGCTCTTCAGAAGAGGGAAAGCGCTGCTCATCCCGTAATTTTTGCACAAATCCTACCCTTATCTCTTTGCCATATAAATCACCCTCATAGTTTAGCAGGTGAGTTTCCACCATTCTTTTCCCCTCCCCAAAGGTGGGGCGAATGCCGACATTAGTTGCTGAAGGGAATTGTTCGCCATCTATATTTGTGATAGTAGCATAGATGCCATTGCCTGGTAATGCTTGTCGTGGTTTTATATCCAAGTTAGCAGTGGGAAATCCCAAAACTCGGCCACGCTTGTCGGAAGTGATGACTTTGCCTCCCAGTTGAAAATAGTGCCCCATTAACCTTTCTACCTTTCTCATATCGCCTTGAGCTAATGCTTGGCGGATGAGAGTGCTGCTGACTACTTCGCCATTGATTTTAAATGGGGGGACAACTTCTACGCTGAACTTCATTTCACGTCCGAGTGAGCGGAGCAGGTCAATATTGCCCTCCCGGTCTCGTCCTAAAGCGAAGTCTGGTCCCACCATAATAGCTTGCATCCTGAGCTGTTTCTTAAGCGAGGAGATAAACTCTCGGGCACTTATCTGAGCTACCTTTGGGGTGAAAGATAGCACTGCGACCATGTTTATGCCAAGCTCTTTAAGGGACTTGATCCTGTTCTCCACATCGCTTAGCCAAGCTAGCTGATTTTGCGGATGTAATACCGATTGGGGGTGGGGGTTAAAGGTAACTACTACGCTAAGTAGATTTTTCTCTGCTGCGCGCTGCTTCAATTTTTCCAGAAGATAGCGATGTCCCGCGTGAAGGCCATCAAACACGCCTATGGTAAGGATTGTGTCCTTTCGAGGGGCCAGATTAGCCAGTTCTTGTTCAATTTCCATGCTCTCAGGCTTCGATCCTCGCACTTGGAATAGCTATTTTTCTATTCATAGCCTTGGCTATAGGCAGTAATTGGGACATAAGGAGGCGGAAGTTTTCAAAGGTAAGTGATTGAGGCCCATCTGCCAGCGCCAGGTCAGGGTTAGGATGGACCTCTATTATAAGCCCGTCTGCCCCGGCAGCTACTGCTGCTAGTGCCAGTGGGGGGACTAGATACCATTTGCCTGTAGCGTGACTGGGGTCGGCGAAAATGGGCAAATGGCTGACCTTTTCGATAATTGGTATAGCACTGAGATCCATAGTATT
>Ga0180437_10003739_pt1 | contig 22334 bp, 22 predicted proteins | sample SS_ome_4_FD_132410 | JGI IMG/M metagenome (GOLD analysis project Ga0180437, IMG submission 132410) | Hypersaline lake sediment archaeal communities from the Salton Sea, California, USA - SS_3_D_1 metaG | ecosystem: Environmental > Aquatic > Non-marine Saline and Alkaline > Hypersaline >...
AGGAACGGCGGAATAAAGAACTATCGGTCGCCTGATACCCCCGTCCCTACCGGAACCGCTCCTAAACCGGGCGGGGGTATCTCATAATATGTAACAGGAAATAGTCTGTATGTTGGATTTCCCGGAAATATTCACCCTTCCACTGGGGGAATGGATAAATATTGCGGTTGACTGGCTTACCGTCACCCTGTCATCAGTATTTAATATCATTACTATCGCCATCAGGACGCCGCTGGTTTATATTGAAAGATTTCTCTGGTGGATACCCTGGTGGGCACTGATACTTATTCTTACGGTTATCGCCTGGAAGGCAGCCAGGCACTGGGTAGCCATGGTGACCGTTATCGGCCTGATATTCATCGGCCTGGTGGGACTCTGGGACCATACCATGACCACGCTGGCCATAATCGTAACCGCCGTCTTTGTTTCGGTATTAATCGGCATCCCGCTGGGCATTATCGCCGCCAAGAATGACCGGTTTGAACAGTCCATCCGGCCCATTCTGGACGGTATGCAGACCATGCCCAGCTTTGTCTATCTCATCCCGGCCGTGTTTTTTTTCGGGCTGGGTAAAGTCCCCGCCGTGGTGGCCACCTTCATCTATGCCGTGCCTCCCAGCATCCGTCTCACCAACCTGGGCATAAGACAGGTGGCGGCGGAAACCGTTGAGGCCGGCAAGGCTTTCGGCTGCACCGGGGCACAGCTCCTCTTCAAAATCCAGCTACCTCTGGCGCGCCCGAGCATAATGGCCGGGGTAAACCAGACAATCATGATGGCGCTGGCGATGGTCGTGATTGCATCAATGATCGGTGCTTCCGGGCTGGGCCTAGAGGTACTGCGCGGCATTGAACGGCTTGACGTGGGCCGGGGCTTCCTAGCTGGCTTCGCCATAGTCATCATGGCCATCATTATAGACCGCATCAGCCAGGCCTTCGGCCGGAGCGGGCCCACCCGCAAGTAATTGGTGGCGCGGCGATTATCTCCGGCCCGTTTTCATTCAGGGGAGCCTGTACCGGCTCCCTGCTTTTTCATACTGGAATTTGGATATAAACAGGTATAAAATTGGTTTTAATGATAGAATGTATCATGAGTTCAAGAGCGACCGGATTCGCATTATCAGGAGTGTGAGCAATGATAGTTGATGTACACACCCATGTGCCAACTCATGTCTCTGAAGTGCCTTCGGGAGAGGAAATCGTTAACCAGCAGATGAGGCCGGATAAACCGGTCAGGCTCACCACCACCCACCGCGATTTCTTCAAGGCAATGGGTCCGGTGGACAGGGTCATTTCCTTCGGCATCGCCATGCCCCCGGACCGCCCCGCCGTCATCGGTGAGAAAGACGCCAGAAAGGTCAACGATGCCACCGCGGCACTGGTGGCGCAGGCGCCGGAGAAAGTCATCGGCTTCATGTCCGTGTGGCCGGATGCCCCGGATGCGGTGACAGAAATGGAGAGAGCCTACCATGATCTCAAGCTGCGCGGGCTGAAGCTGGGGCCTAACTATCAGAACTTCGAGCCGCTGGGGAAAAACGCGCTGCGCGTTTATGCCAAAGCCCAGCAGTGGAACCTGCCCGTCCTGTTTCACCAGGGAACCTCGCCGATACGTGATGCCCCCCTCCGCTACGCCCATCCGCTGGTGATGGACGAGATTGCCATCCGCTTCCCCGAGCTGCGCATAGTGATGGCCCACATCGGTCATCCCTGGCAGGATGACTGCCTGGTCGTGATAAGGAAGCATTCCCACGTCTATGCTGACGTTTCGGGGCGATTTTATCGTCCCTGGTTATTCTATAACGGCCTGCGTATGGCATATGAGTGGGGAGTGATGAATAAGCTGCTTCTGGGCTCTGATTATCCGATAACTATGCCCCAGGAGACGATGGACGGATTACGCGGTCTGAATGATTTTATCCAGAAACACCACCTTCCGGAGGTCCCTCAGGAGCTCCTGGAGCAAATAATTCATCGGGATACGCTGTCGCTTCTGGGTCTGGACTGAGGTCAGGCCGATTTATTTGACGCACTGTGATACAATATCAAATACAGTAGCATGGAAAAATGATTGGAGGTGAAATGAGAGACCATGTTTAATTTCGATGAACTGATAAACAGTGTTGCTGACGGGCAGGTGGCTAAAGCTACCGAGCTCACGCAGAAAGCGCTGGCAGCAAAGGTGCCGGCCAGAGAAGTGCTGAATAAAAGCCTGTTACCGGCCATGAACCGGGTGGGTAGCGACTTCGAAAGTGGCCAGATATTCCTTCCCGAACTGCTTATGGCCGGCGACGCCATGAAAGCCTCGATTGAACGGCTGAGGCCCGAACTTAGCAGCCAGGGGGCTGCCTACGCCGGACGATATGTCATTGGCACAGTGGAAGGTGACCTTCATGACATCGGCAAAAACATCGTCATCCTGATGCTGGAGGGAAACGGCTGGGAAGTAACCGACCTAGGCATAGACATCTCGCCAGGACGTTTCTGCGAGGAAGTCAAAAAAGGCAAATATGATATCCTCGGCCTTTCCGCCCTGCTGACCTTCACCATGCCCAAGATGCCGGAAACAATCAAGGTTCTCAAGGAAGCCGGACTGAGAGATAAAATCAAGGTCATGGTAGGCGGCGCCCCGATAAACCAGTCCTTCGCTGACCAGATAGGGGCTGATGCCTATGCCCGTGACGCTGTAGAAGCAGTGACCAAAGCCAAAGAGCTTTTGAATAAATAAGGGGGTAATGAAGATGCAGACGCTTACCAATAGAGAGCGCGTGATTAGGGCAGTCAACCGGCAGGAACCGGATATGGTTCCTACCTTTGAACTCGATATCGATGAGAGGGTAATTCAAGCGCTGAAACCTGGCGCTACTTATGAGGACTTCATTGAATACATGGACCTGGACGCCGTCTGCTACCACGAGTTAAAAACGGACTCTTTCGAAGTAGTGGATGAAGCCAAACACATCGTCCGCGACCAGTGGGGCGCCATCAAGCAATATTCGGGAGTATCCCTCACCATTCCGATGGTACTAAAGCCAGCAATTCAGTCCAAGGAGGACCTGGCCAAATACGTCCCTCCCGACCCCGACCGACCAGGGCGGTTCAAGCGACTGGAAGAGACGGTGAAAAGGTTCAAGGGAAAGAGGGCGGTTATATCCGTGGTCAGGCCTTTCGCCACCATCTACGGCAGCCTCCGCAATCAGGATGAACTATTAAAGGACTTGATAAGAGATCCGGAGATGGTGGAGGGTCTAAACGAAATAACCTCCAATTACTATAAGCGTTACACCAAGAATCTTATCGATGTTGGCGTTGACATAGTCATTGAGACCGCTGACTGGGCATTTACCAATGGCCCCATGGCGTCACCAAAACATGTGGCCAGATACATGATACCCGGTTTCAAGGAGGTAGTGGATTACTGCCACAGCCGGGGGATTCCCTGCCTCAAGCACACTGACGGGAATATCTGGAGTATCTTCGACTTCATTGTGGAAGCCGGGGCTGACGGTGTCCACCCTATCGACCCGCTGGCCGGCATGGACCTCGGCGAGGCAAAGCAAAAGTACGGCGACCGGGTATGTATCATGGGGAACGTTGACTGTGGCAAGCTGCTGAGCTGGGGCACTAAAGAAGAGGTACGCGAGTCGGTCAAGGACTGCATCCGCAAGGCAGGCAAAGGCGGCGGCTACATCTGCATGTCCAGCAACTCGATTCACGGCGCGGTCAACCCGGAAAACTACGCCGAGATGATACGGGCGGTAAGGGAATACGGCAAATATCCACTCAGCCTGTAGTCGTGCCGGTTTCGATGTCCAGCGACGTATTCTCTGAGCTACACGACAATCTGCCGGTGGAAGGTTCCGGGAGAGCCAAGTACACCAGAAAAGCCTTCCGGATGCTCCCCGGACTTGATAAACCACGCATCCTAGATATCGGCTGCGGCACCGGTGCGCCGACCCTGGAACTGGCACGTTTGACCCGGGGCGAAATCTTCGGCATAGATATAGATCAGTCTTCTCTGGATAAATTTAACGCCAGAGTCAAAAAGGCAGGCCTTTCCCGGCGCGTGCGGATAGGTAATTGCTCCATGTTCAACCTGGACTTCCCCGAGGCAAGCTTTGACATTATCTGGTCCGAGGGGTCGATATATGCCATCGGTTTTGCCAGAGGCCTCAAAGAGTGGCGCCACCTGCTCAAGCCCAAAGGGTTCCTCGTCGTCCATGAGATGGTCTGGCTGAGTCCTGATCCGCCGCGAGAAATCTACGATTACTGGAAAAGCATCTATCCAGGAATAAAAACCATCCCGGAAAATGCGGCACAGGTCCCTGCCAGCGGTTATTCCCTGGTAGGCCATTTCACGCTGCCTGATGATGTCTGGTGGGCCCTGTATTTCGGGCCTATGGAAGAGCGCATCAGGGAACTGAGAGTCAAATACTCTAATGACCCCGGCGCTCTGCAGGTACTTGACAAGGAACAGCGCGAGGTCGATATGCATAAAAAGCACGCCGGGTGGTATGGCTCCGCGTTTTTTATCATGCAAAAATGCTGAGCTGCCCCTGAAATGAAACCCTTTGACGCTGCCGGGCGGTTGGGTTAAACTAACTTCAAGCGAAGATGAAGCTTTATGAGTTTGAAGCTGGCGACCTGTTTCGACAGGAGGGCATACCTGTCCCCCATTTCATAGTTGCTGACAGTCCTCCGCAGGCGCGCCGCGCTGCCGAAAAAATCGGGGTTCCCGTCGTGGTAAAAGCCCAGGTCCTGACCGGGGGTCGCGGTCTGGCGGGTGGAGTCCAGAGCGCTGAGTCGCCACAGCAGGCGGAAGAGATTGCCCGGCGGATTTTGAAATCATCCGTCAGGGGCCTGACGGTAAACAGGGTGATGGTGGTGGAAAAAGCGGAGGTGGCCCGGGAATTTTATCTGGGCGTAACCATTGATGGCCTGACGGGCAAAGTGGTGGTTATTTTGAGTACCGCCGGCGGCGTTGCCATCGAAGATACGGCCAGAAACCATCCGGAAATGGTGGTTTCCCGGCAGGTTTCCATTTCCGCAGGACTGAGCCTGCCCGAGGCGAAAGAAATGGCGCAGGAAGCCAGACTGGATGGCGATGAATCAGCCCGGATTGCCGGGATTCTTCACAAACTCTACCTAGTTTTCCGCAAATATGACGCTCTTATTGCCGAAATCAACCCGCTGGCACGCACCGTGAGAGGCGATTACCTGGCACTTGACGCCAAGCTGGAGATAGATGACTCCAGCCTGTTCCGGCACCAGGACCTGACTCTATCAGCTGAAGACCCCCTCGCCAGCCCCCTGGAGAAAAAAGGTCGCCAAATAGGAGTAACCTACGTGGAACTGGACGGCGAAATCGCCATTGTCTCCAGCGGTGCAGGGTTGGCCATGGCAACCATGGACATTATCGGGCGGCGCTACCGGCCGGCCAACTTTCTGGAAACGGGAGGCGGCATCTCCGAGGAGCTCCTGTACAACGTTATGGAACTGGTGATGCAGAAAAAAGGCCTCAAAGCCGTGTTCCTCAACCTCCTGGCCGGCATCAACCCCATCCACGAAGGTGCCAAAGGAATCGTTCGCTTCCTCCGAGAGCATCCTCCAGACATACCCATCGTGGCCAGAGCGCTGGGGAACCGCCAGGAGGAGATATGGCAGATACTGAAGGAGGGAGGGGTTGAGGTGGTCGCCGATGTGGCCACGGAGAAAAGCGTGGACTACCTTTTCCGACGGCTGGAAGAAACGAGATGAGCATCCTTTTAAATCGAGAAACAAAGGTGCTGGTGCAGGGCATCACCGGTCGGGTGGGGCGAGCCCAGACGAAGTGGATGCTGGAGTACGGAACGAACATCGTGGCCGGTGTGACGCCGGGGAAAGGCGGTGAGATGGTAGAGGGCGTGCCGGTCTATGATAGCGTAGCTCAGGCCGTTGCCGGTAGCGGGGCGGAGGCTTCTGTCTTCTTTGTGCCGCCGGCCGCGGTGAAAGACGCCGCTCGCGAGACGATAGACGCCGGAGTGGATTTTATCGTGGTGGTCACCGAGCGCGTTCCGGTGCACGATGCTATGGAGATTAAGGACTATGCCTCGGACCGCGGCGTGCGGCTTCTGGGGCCGACCAGCGCCGGCATTATCACCCCGGGAGAGGCCAAGATGGGCATCATGCCGGGAAACATGTTCCAGCCGGGCCGCATCGGCGTCATTTCCCGAAGCGGCACCCTCGCCTATGAGGTTTGTCTAAACCTGGCGGCGGCCGGCATGGGTCAGAGCACTGCCCTCGGTATGGGCGCCGACCCGGTAGCTTTCACCAGCCTGTCCGACTTGCTGGCCTTCTTCGATGCTGACCCGGGAACAGACCAGGTTGTCATCATCGGCGAGGTGGGCGGCACGCAGGAAGAACACGCCGCCCGATTTATTGCCGACCGCATGACCAAACCGGTGGTGGCCTACATCGCCGGTCGCAGCGTACCGGAAGGGAAACGCATGGGCCATGCCGGCGCCATTGTGCAGGGCGATACGGGGACAACGCGGAGCAAAATCAACGCTTTGCAGAAGGCCGGCGTGGCGGTGACAGAATATCCGGGAGACGTGGCGAAACTGGTTAAGAAAAGGCTTGGGCAGCAATAACCTGCGCAGCAAGATTGATTACTTTATGTTAACATCAAATATTTCTTGCGTTCGTACCTCGTCGCCATCTATAGACGTCCTTATGTGGGCAAGAAATATCTGGGTATTGCCTTTTTTCCTGGCTTTAAACTTGAAGACCTGATACAGAACGATAGCCCCGCTCTCTTTGGTCTCGGAAGCGATTTTGTTTTCCAGCAGCTCGAGCATCGACTCATCGTATTTTTCGCGCCAGATATAGCCGGAGACCAAGTCAAATTCCCGGGAGATGGAAAATTCTTCATCTACTTTAACTTCTATCTTCTCCACCGGCAGAAAGCCGTACTTCTGCTCGTTTTCTTCTTTCTCACCGCAGCCAGTCAGGAGCCCGATTATCAATACTGGTATCATTAGCAGTAGCAGCCATTTAGCCATTTTCTATTCCTTCATCCACTCATATTCCAATCGACCGCCTGGGGGAACAGACAAGGCAGTTGCTATACCTATTTCAAGCTGATTCTGGCATCCACCACCCAGTACCCTTCCCTTTGCGCCATTACTTTCACCGGGTTGAAGTCCAGTTCCGCAATCTGCGGAATATCCTCGACCATGGCCGACAGTCTGAGCAGCAAATCGTGCACCGACTTGACGTCACTGGGCGGCGCCCCCCGGAAGCCCTCGAACACGCTGGCCATTTTGATCGAGCTGACCATTTCTTTGGCGTCCAGCTCGGTGAGCGGATGCAGGCGAAGCACGATATCCTTCAGCAGCTCGGCCTGCACACCGCCCAGGCCAAACATGATGAGCGGCCCGAATGTCGGGTCCTGGGTTACGCCGGCGATGATTTCCACGCCACCCTGAACCATCCGCTGGACAGTAACGCCCTGCATTTCAGATTCTCGCCCGATGGCCGTCAGCTTATCCTTAATCGCCTTGAAGGCGTTTTTCACTTCGTCCCCGGATTTGAGGTCCAGTGCCACGCCGCCAACGTCGGTCTTGTGCGTGATGGTAGACGAATTCAGTTTCACTACCACCGGAAATCCGGCTTTTGCCGCGAGGGCAGCTGCCTCATCGGCGCTCCCGGCGACCGCTGTCTCCGCAAAACGAATGCCATAGCAATCGAGCAGCTCTGTTATCTTATCGGCGGCAAGCCAGAAAGGCCTCTCCTGGTTCTGGCTCATTACCCCTTCGATGATGCGACGTGCCCTGTCCCTTTTGATACCCTTTATCCGGGGCACGGCACCCCTCGGTTTTTCCCTTAACTCGCGGTACTCAACCGCTTTGACCAGCGCAGCAATAGCATCTTCCGGGAATGGATAGCAGGGCACGAAGCTGCCCGCTGTGCCCAGCCTGGCTTTGAACCCCCGCTGTCCCATGAAGCAGGCCAGCAACGGCTTTTTTTGCCGCTGGTACAGGGGGCTGACACGGCGAATGGCCCCTTCCACCAGTGTTGAGTCCACTACTGCCGCTGGCACAAATATGGCCAGGACGGCATCAACGTTATCATCCCCGGCCAGCACCCTTAAGGAACCTTCGAATTCCTGCGGGGTAACGCTGCCGGTGAGGTCCAGCGGATTGCCGATGCTGATATTCCGCTGGATAAGCTGACCGAGTTCCTTTGCCGTATTCGGGGAAATTTCGGGCAGAGTCAGCCCTCGCTGCGCCGAGGCGTCGGCGGCCAGAATCCCCGGCCCACCCCCGTTGGTCACGATGAACAGCCTTTTCCCTCCAGGAAGCGGCTGGTTGGAGAGCAATGTAGCCACGTCAAACAGCTCCTCGATGCTTTCAACTCGAATTATCCCTGCCTGACGAAACAGGGCATCTGAGACCACTGCCGGTGTTGCCAGAGAACCAGTATGGGATGACGCGGCCCGGGAGCCGACCAGCGTGGCCCCGCCCTTAACGATAACGATTGGCTTTCGGGCTGAGACCCGCTTGGCGATACGGCTGAACTTGTGCGGGTTACCAAAAGACTCCAGGTACAGCAGGATGACCTTGGTGTTTGGGTCATCCTCCCAGTACTGCAGCAGGTCGTTGGAAGAGATATCAGCACGGTTGCCCACGCTGACAAATCCGGAGATACCCATATTGAGTTCGTTGGCATATTCCAGAATGACCAGTCCCATGGCGCCGCTCTGGGACAGAAAAGCGATATTGCCGCGCGGTGGATAGATACGGGAAAAGGAGGCGTTCAATCTTACTTCAGGGTCGGTGTTCAGGATTCCCATACAATTCGGGCCTACCAGCCGCATACCGTGGCCGAGCGCCACATCGCGCAGCTCTTCCTCACGGGCAGCCCCTTCTAGCCCCCTTTCCTTGAATCCATCGGTGATGACGATGATAGCGCGTACTCCCTTCCTGCCACATTCGTCCGCTACCCTAGCAACAAACTGTGTCGGCACGATGATTATGGCCAAGTCGACTTCGCCCGGGACATCGAGTACTGAAGGATAGGCTTTCACCGCATTTATGGCATCCGCCTTCGGATTTACCGGATATACAACGCCGGTGAATCCGGCATCCATGATATTCTGAAAGACAAGCTGCCCAATGCTACCCGGCTGCCGGGAAGCGCCGATAACCGCGACGGAACGCGGCGTCATGACGTGCCGTATAGAAGCAACCGTGGAAATGCGTTCCCTTTCCGTTTCCTTTCGCTCCACCCGCCGGCTCCTGGCGATGGGAATGGTAACGTGGTAGACACCGCCTCGCAATTCACTATCAATATGAAAGCCATAGGCCTTGAGAACGGACATCATGCGCTCGTTTTCGGCCAGAACGTCCCCTTCAAAATAGGCGATGCCGTTGTCACGGGCAGCGTTCGCCAGCCACTCGATAAGCCTGGTGCCGATGCCCTTGCCGTGATAGGCATCTTCGATGGCGAAGGCTACCCGCGCCGACCGTTTGTTCGGCAGGCGGTAATAGCGCCCGATGGCGATGATTTCTTTTCGCTGCTCTCTCTGCACCTCGCCGACCAGGGCAAAGGTGTTTTTGTAGTCAACCGTGCAGAAGCGCTGTGCATCCTCAGGTCCCATCTCGCCCGGGTCTCGCTGGAAACGAAGGTATTTGGTACGCTCGCTCTGTCGCCGGTAAAAAGCGAGCCAGCGTTCGGTATCATCCTGGCGAATCGGCCGCAACAGTATCCTGGAGCCATCTTTCAGCAGGACCTCGTTTTCATACTGCGCTGGATATGTTGAATCTTTCGTCATCTTCATCTCAGGCCAATATTTTCCAATATGTGGACCATGTATATATAAATAATAAATCAGTCAAAACAAGTAGTAAAGGGCGTTGAATCCGGATTGCCCTGAGAAATTTGCCGACCTCTGGGTCAAATTCCGGGGATAAATATGCTAAGGTTAAACCGTAATTATTCCGGCTTGGCCAACAAGTAGCCCACACCTGCCCGGGTCAAAATCATTTTGGGGTCACCCGGGTCAGCCTCAAGCTTGGTACGCAGGCGCCGGATATGTACTCTAAGACTATCGGCGGCGTCGGGATAATCCACGCCGTATACTGCCTCAGCCAGTCCGGAATGGGTAACCACCCGCCCGGCATTCTTCATCAGGTGATGCATTATGGAGCCTTCGGTCGGCGTCAGATTTATCTCCCGTTCGCCATGAAAAAGCTGGCCGCTGGAAGGGTCGAACTGCAACTGCCCGCAAACCAGGGGCGTTCCTTCGAGAAAGGCGCCCCGCCGGCGCGTCACCAGCTTTATACGGGATAAAAGCTCCATCTGCCGGAAAGGCTTGATGACGTAATCATCGGCACCCCACTCCAACCCCTTGACGATATCGGCCTCATCCGACCTGACCGTCAAAATCAAAATGGGTACCTCTGAGAATAGGCGGACGCGCTTCAGCACCTCAAAGCCGCTGATATCGGGTAGACCCAGGTCCAGGATAATGACATCCGGATTTTCCGACTGGAGCAGTTCAATCCCTTTCTCTCCGAGGTGCGTGGACAGCAACTTCGCATCTGGCCAGATTATCTGGAGTGCCAGGGATATGGCTTCCACAATTGACTGGTCGTCTTCAATGATGAGAATTCTCATTATTATTTGTTCTCCATGCTAACTTTTTCTTTATGGCCAGTGGTTATCAGTGGCAGAGAAAAGCCAAAGGTGCTGCCTTTTCCTTTCTCGCTCTTTACCCATATCCGACCTCCGTGGAGTTCCACCAGCGTCTTTGACAGGCTCAGACCAAGCCCCAGCCCGCTCAATCGTTCCCGGTCCCTCTCCAGAGAACGGTATGGCTCAAACAGCACCTTCTGGTCATCAGCGCTTATGCCGACACCGTTATCTCTAACCTCTACCACCAGATTAGCACGCTCCAGCCTGGCTTTCAAGGTTATCTTGCCTTCCGGAGGAGTAAACTTGATCGCATTGTTCAACAGATTGAGCACAACCTGACGGAAACGCTCCTCATCAGCCACGATTACGGGCAGCGAGTCTGGCAACTCCGTCGTGAGGGTCTGCCCGCTGCGCATGGCAACCGGTATCTCTTCATCAACAATCCGCTGTAAAAGCTGCTTTGGCTGCATGGGCTCTCGATTCAACCTCAGCATGCCAATTTCGCCCCTAGCCAGGTCAAGGAGCTCATCAATTCGTCGGTTCAGGTTGTTCGCTCCCTGGTTGATGTTTTGCGCCAGACCATACAACGGCTCATCCTTCAGTCTTTGCAGCAGCAGTTCGCTCGATGCCATCACCGGCGTGACCGGTGTTTTCAATTCGTGGACCAGCGCCCTGGTGAATTCAATCCGCTTCTTTATCTCCGCCTCCAGCGTCTCTCTCAGTGTCCGCTCCTCGTGGTAAAGCTCCTGCAGTTTATCCTCGGCACGCCGGCGTTTGGTAATATCACGGGCTACGCCCAGTATGCTGATGACATTTCCTTCCTGGTCACGGAGTGCCGACATTATCGTTTCAACCCAGACTGTAGAACCGTCCTGGCGCCTTACCTCAAGCTCGAGCGTCCTTGACCGCGAGAGGTCTTTTGCCTCCTCGTTTTCCCTGGTCGCTTCTTCTCGAAAAGCGTTTTTCGCCTGTTCTAGAGAAATCCGGGTCAGAACCTCCTCCAGAGACAGTGACCGGACTTCCTCAACGCTATGTCCGGTAAGGCGCGTCACCGATGGGCTAACATAGGTAAAATTCAGATTCACATCCAGCAGATAAATGACATCGGTGGCGTTTTCGGCCAGCAGGCGATAATGCAATTCGCTTTCCCGTAGCTCGCTCTCCGACTGTTCCATCGCCGCCAGCAGACCGTTGATGGTGCCCGCCAGCACGGAAAGTTCATCCGTCCCCGGCATGGATACCCTTGCCGTGATATCGCCGCTGGTACCAATGCTCCGGATACCGCTGCTCAGAGAGGTCAGTCGGGAAAGCACCTGCTTCTCCAGAAGCAGGATAGTGACTATGCCGAAAACCAGGCCCGCGCCAACTATCATCAGCATCAGGTAGGCAATAGCCACATCCTGCTCATAGACATTGATTGAACCCGTGCCATCGCCGGCGCGCAGGAAATTCTCGGAAAGGAAGTACAGTATCACGATGAGCCCAAGGAACATCGTGCCGACAATGATGCGAGTCTTCCTGCGCAGATTCATGATTTAACCTTTAAATTATACAGCGACGCCGGGTTATCCCTTAGCATCCTCCGCGCCAGCATAATGGCTTCATTTTCACTCAGATAGCCCTCGTCCACCTTCTCGGAGAGGACACGGGTCACCACCTGACGCGCCATTACCGAGTGTCCGTAGGCCATCTCCACCGTTATTGAATCGCCACCAAAGGCCATGATTTTGTTGCCGGGGACCGTTTCGATGAGCTCGTGCAGCAGCCGCCGGGCCATTTCCGGCGAGATAATAGGCAGCCAGGTGATGTCCGCGGTTACGTTGGGGAAATACTTGGCCAGCGTTGCCCACTCGTGGACGTAGGGATACCCTCCGTGAAAGAGGTCGAACCTGGCTTCTTTGTACTCAATGAAAAGGTTGACCAGATGGGTGGGGTCGGCATTGGTGATGATGTTCTCATTGCCTTCCTGCAGGCCGGTGTGTACCTGCACCGGCAGCCCGGCCTCGATGGCGGCGCGTATCACCTGATGCATCATATAGTCCTGGAGCGGTTTGGCTTCCAGCCAGGCAATTCCTTCACCGAGGTGGCTGGCAATGCGGTTGAAGACGGTTTCCGCCTCATGCCGCGACACTTTATCGTATTTGAGGACACGGTTGTAGGCGAGGCCGGTCTTGACCGCTACCGTACCGTTAGTCTTATACCCTTCCAGCGTGGTACACATCGCCTTCACCAGGTCATCCAGCGAATGGATGGCCATCCCCGACTCCCCTTCCAGGCTACCAAGATCGGCCCGGGACTGCACGCTGATAAAATGGTCGAGGCGCATGGCCGGGACGAAAAGTTCCGGATGCAGTTCCGTGCTCTGCCAGTCAACGATGGACACGGCGATATTCGCTTTCTCTTTCAGGACATGGCGGTACCAGCCCGGCCCTCCGGACTTGGCGATAGCTTCGGAAAGTTGGCGGTAGGTATTGCGGTTCAGGTCATCGATGCCAAATATGCCCCGGATGGTTATCAGCGTCTGCTTGGCGTAGGCGGTATTTCTTATCATTTCCCAGAAAGGCTCCATCGCCTGCCAGCGTTCGTCCAGAGACATGTTTTCTCTTTCCGGCTCCGGGATAATGCGGCGTACTTTGCGCCGTTTGTACGCCTCCACCCTCACCGGATACATCGGGAAACGTATTGCCTCCATCATCCGTGGCGATAGTCCCGCCGAAATTAAATCGCTGGAATTGTAGTGGGCAAACAGGTAGCTGAAATCCACGGCGCATTCATCGCGTTCCGCTTCCAGCATGATATGCTCATGCGTATCGACGAGGGGAATGCCGGCTACCTCTGCCTTTATCCGCTCATTGTTCTGCACCATTATGGCTCCCTTCGAAATAGCGATGTGTGGCTGGTTATCCTGTTTCGCTTTGCTTCCAGATTAGCACCAGCACAGAGTTATGTCAACACAGTGCCTCAGAACCTGTCTTTCAGCCTCCTGTAGGTCTCCGCCAGCGCCTCCGGCAGTACCCTGGCATCGGCCAGCACGGGCATGAAATTGGTATCGCCTCCCCAGCGCGGCACAATGTGGGTATGAATGTGGCCGACAATGCCGGCGCCGGCGGCTTCTCGCAGATTGATGCCGATATTGAAACCCTCGGGATTGTACTCCTGGCGCAGCACCCTGACACATTTACGGACGATTTCGAAATGCTCTTTCAGCTCTTCCTCGCTGAGCTCCTCAAGGTCAGCTATATGACGGTAAGGCGCCACCATCATATGTCCCGGGTTATAGAGGTAGCTGTTCAACACCACAAAATTGGTGACGCCCCGGTAAAGTATATAATTTTCCGCATCATGATTCCGGCCCGGGTTTTCACAGAGAAAACAGCCCTCCGGTTTTTTCATTCTGATAAGCTGTATGCGCCATGGTGCCCAGATTCGTTTCATAAAACACCCATTGCTTATTCGCCCGCTGCTATTTTAACGGGCAAAGCGCAGGGCGTCAATGAAATGCCTGCTGTTCTCCGGGATCCCGGCCCTGATGAAATTCCAGGCCACATGGTATAATAGTGCCTTGAAAGCGAGGTGAAGGTTATGACCACGGTTGTTGATGATGAACGCTTGCGCATAGAACGGTTGCAACTGGGGGCTTTTGGTACCAATTGTTACCTGCTTGTCTGCCAGGAGACCGGGGAGAGCGTGGTGATAGACGCGCCAGACGAAGCCGAAAAAATCATTGCCGGGTTAAAGGGCTCCACTCCCCGGTATATCCTGCTCACACATTCCCATATGGACCATATCGGGGCACTGGGGAAGTTACGCTCGGTGCTCAAAGTCCCGCTGGTGGCTCACGCCGCCGATTCCGGCGCGTTATCCCCACCCCCCGAGATAATGCTCAACGAAGGCGATACCATTAATCTGGGAAAGATACAGGTTTCCGTACTGCATACCCCGGGCCATACAGTGGGCAGCCTGTGCTTTAATACGGGCGACTACCTGCTCTCTGGAGACACCCTTTTCCCCGGGGGGCCGGGCAGGACCGGCACGCCGGCCGATTTTGCCCAGGTGGTGGAATCGATAACCAAGAAATTGTTCACGCTGAAGGACAACACGCCGGTTTACCCCGGACACGGCGAGCCGACTACTATAAAGCAGGCAAAAGACGAGTTCGCCGCTTTCTCTTCCCGTCCCCACCCGCCGGACCTCTGCGGCGAAGTGCTCTGGCTATCTTCCTGATAATGGATGCAGCTACCAAAGGATTTCCTCGCGGTGGAAAGCCTCGGCGAGCTCATACTCCGTGCCCTTGGCCCTTTCCCTGGCCCACTGCCGAAGCCTCTCTTCGATATCCGGGAAACGGTTATCGCCCACCTGGCTTTCATGGCAGCGCAAGGCCTTCAGCTTGATATGGAACGTGCCCGTGATATCCGAGCGATGATTGATATTATCGGCGATGGTCCACAGCCAGACTTCTCTAACCTTGTGTGGTTTGAGCCTTTCTTCCAGCAGGTCCGGGTAGGCCAGGTGGTCTCTGGCATAGGGGAAAACGGCGTCCAGGACAACCTGACCGGTAATCCGGTGGTCGCGATGCCAGATATATCTCCGATACGGGTCAGCCGAGACCACGATGTCCGGTCGGAACATCCTTATCATACGGACAATTTCTTTGCGGAACTCGGGCGTATCTTCCAGCTTCTGGTCTTCGTGGCGCAGAAATATAACCTCCCTCACTCCCAGCACTTCAGCGGCGCAGATTTGTTCCTGTTCCCGGATTGCGGCCAGTTCCTTCGGTTTTACGCTGTAATCCCCGGTACCTTTGTCACCGTTGGTACACACCACATAGACCACTTCCTTGCCCTCGGCTATCCACTTGGCTACCGTACCGGCCACACCGAACTCGGCATCGTCCGGGTGCGGCGTGATAACCAGAACATCGGCTTTTTTGACTGTCATCAGGGGAATCTCCTTGTCTCTGAGGTACTAATCAGCATTGTATAACATCAGCGTACTTGATACAATTTTGAGATAAGGACGCGCCAGAATGAGACAGCCAGCCTACAAAATCAGAAATTACCAGCCCCCGGATTTCAATGGCTACGTGAAGTTACAAGTTGAAGCCGAGAAGGCGGACAGTTCCGGGCGTTGTACCTCGCGGCAACTGCTTCAGGAATATTTGCAGCGTCCTTCCTATAACCCAGAGAAAGACCTCTTTATCGCCGAGGCGTCGGGTAAAATCGTCGGTTTTTTAAATATTACGTCGGAACTGATTACCCGCCGGGTCCTGCTTAACTGTCTGGTGCATCCCAGGCACCGTCGCCGGGGTCTGGCCAGGTTGCTTCTTGAGGCAGCCACCCGACGCGCCCGGGAGCTTGGAGCCACAGTTATGCACATAAGCGTATCCGAGAAAAACCTCGCCGGTAGGGAGATATTATCCAGGCTTGGCTTCAGCCTGGTCAGGCGGTTACTCGAGATGAGCCTGCCTTTGCACGATTTGAAGCTACCTGATGAGCCCAGCAACGAATTCGCTTTGCGGCACCTGAGGCGCGGAGAGGAAGAAGGGCTGGCCCTCTTGCAGAACCGCTGTTTTGCCGATACCTGGGGCTTCAACCCGAATACGCCGGAGGAGATTGCATATTCTCTGAGCCTCAGCGGCACCTCTGTGGCAGACGTCGTCCTCGTCTGTGATGGGGAGCGACCCGCCGGCTACTGCTGGACCAGCACCGTTTGCGAGAGGAGCGCCGAAACGAGCCCAAAAAAGGGACGTATCCCTATGTTTGGTGTCGACCCCGATTACCGGGGGCGGGGCATCGGCAAGCTGGCGCTACGGGCGGGGCTGTCCCTCCTCAAAGACAAGGGCGTCAGCATCGTGGAATTAACCGTGGACAGCGAGAACCAGGCGGCCTATTCGCTCTACAGATCTTTCGGGTTTCAGGTACTGGCGCGCAGTCTTTACTACGAAAAGCAGATTGATTAGCCAGCCGTGCCTTTCGGCAGCAGGTTGCTGCATTCACGGGCTACCATCTCAGCGATGTTCGGCCAGCTAAAGGGTGCCAGCGAAGCTCGCATTATCGACGCCAGACGCCCGTTATTATCCGACCGGGCAAGGGCCAGCATTATTTTTTCTGCCAGACTGCTGGGCTCGTTGTCCGCGAGCAGATACCCGGTCTGGCCGTGCCGGATGATGCTTTCCGCACCACCCACCCTGGTCGCCACCACCGGAGTACCGCAGGCCAGCGATTCCAGCGCCACCAGGCCGAAGCTTTCATAATAGGACGGCACAACACAGACATCGGACGCGCTGTAGAAAAGCGGCAAATCAGGCTGCTTTACCAGTCCCATAAATTCAATTCTATCCTGCAGCTTGAGTTCCCTCGCCAGTTTTTTCAAGCGCTCAACTTCATGTCGACTGTTATCTCCGCCACCCACGATTAAAAGTCGTGCCCGGTAACCATCCCTGAGATAAGTCATGGCCCGTAGCAACCGGTCGATGCCCTTGAGGGGCTCGATGCGCCCGACAAATATGATGGTCCGGTCGCCGTTCAAACCGAGCCGTTTGCGAGCCGATATTTTCGGCACTGGCTGGAACCTCTCCAGATTTACGCCGCAAGGAATGACCCTGACCTTGTCCGCCGATGCGCCATAATATCGTTTCAGATCCTCTTTTTCCTTCTCGGTGGCAGCTATAATAAGGTCACAACTGCTGATTGCGGAGCGTTCCGTTTTAAGGCGCAGTTCGGGCTCTTTTTTCCCGACGCCGACCGCGTTTTTCACCGCGCCGAGGGTATGGAACATGACCAGGTGAGGCACCCGCCACCATTTCTGCAGATGCCGCCCCACCCAAGTCGACAGCCAGTAATGGCTGTAAACCAGGTCATAATCCAGGCCATTGCCCCTGCGAAAATCCTCCAGATTCCGGACAAAATCGGGGAGGTGGGGGTATACCGCCAGTTTATGTATTTCCTTGCCTTCGCCTGCCCTTAGGTGAATGAGGCGAGCATTGTAGCCCAGCTCATATATAACTTTGTCCGCAGGGTCATGGACTCTGGTATATATATCTACCCGATGCCCCAGCTTGCCCAGTTCACGGGCCAGCTCCTGTACGTATACGCTCATGCCACCGGTATCTCTGGTACCCAGCTTGCCTACCGGGCAGCTGTGCGCACTGAGCATGGCAATCTTGAGCGGTCTCACTTCTGGCAAAATATATCTCTCCTTAGTCTTAGCTGAGCGTCATACGGCAATCGTACAGCCTGATTTCACTGCCCCCCAACTGGTACTTATATTTTTCCGCACCCTTGAGAAAATCCCATTTCCTCCGACCGAGAGCAATGCTCTCCCTGATACAGAGAACCTTGGAAAGCAGACCAACACTCAGGGAATCGTACTGCGGGTTGTAGGCACTGTTATAGAGGTACATCACCCTTTCATAATCAAAGCCCATAATCATGGCCGCGGGCTGCGATGCCACTTCAAGAATGCCATAACGCAGCAGGCCGACCTCCGCCATAGCCTGCGCCAGCGAATGAAAAAACATCTCCATCCGTGAGGTCATGAACTCCGCCTTTTCCTCACGGCTCAGGGAAAAGAGCTGCAGGAAGGTATCGGTCATGGTGCCCGCATCTTCCGGGCTGACCTCATGGCAGCGGTACTGTATATCTCCCGTTTCCCATAACCTCCTCAGCTTGCGCCTCACCTCATGGCGCTGTTTCTTGTCCAGCCCGGACAGATATTCCTCCCATTCACCAGGCAAATCCATCTCCACCGTTACCTCGTCTTCATGACAGACCACGTCACCGCCGCATTTTTTGACCACATCCAGCAGGCTGGTAATCACCGTTGAGTCTGGCCGCACTGGATTCAGGTCAAGCCGGTCGACACCCCTCCGGTCCAGGTCATCAAACAAAGCATTGTAGAATTCGGCCTCTCTGCCAGGCACGATTATGCAGTCCTGATAGTCGCAGACATCGGGGCCGCCCACAAAGCGCGCCTCCCTGCCGATGAGGTGGAGCGGGGCGATGCCTATAATACCGGACGCATCACGCACTGACGCCAGGTACAGTTCCGTCTCTGGCTGAAAAGTGCGCCACCAGGCTTCCAACCAGGGCGGTAAAACAAAAACTGAACCCCACTTCAACCCCGAGTCAGGGTCATTCCAGTATGAAGTGAGGTGGTCAAAACTCTCCTGAGTAACAACATAGCTCATATTTATTAGATTAAAGTTTATCACCTTGTCAGCCGTTAAATCAATTCAAACGGTACAGTGTTACTTCTTCGGCTTGTCCGTTTTACCTTTGATGCTGAACCGGTATTCCCCGGGCTTCCCGAAGTCATAGAAAAGCGATTTTACATACGCTCTTTTCCCGGCTGTCAGAGTCTTCATTCTCTCCGGCAACTTCGTCAAGAGCCAGTTTTGTACTGAGCGTGCCGATATAGTATAATGTATCTGGCTTTAAGCCCGGGAAGGATTTAGGTTATGAGCGAAAAATCCCTTACTGACGTTAAAACATTCCTGGAAAACGTAAACAAGAAAGACAAGCGCAACGGCAGGAAGATACACTTTCCCTGGATGAAGCGGAAAGGGAAATCCTCGAGCTAGCTTTATTTTCGGCGGTCTGCCGCCGGCTCAAAAGGGTGCCCCTGCCGGGCGAAATCGGGCTGATAGCTATCTGAGGCGTCCATTTCCTGTATCCAGCCATTTTCCATACCCAGCTCGTCCAGCAGCCCAATGACCTCCTCATATTCCGACATTGTAATTTTGCGGGACAGCAAAGGTATCCGCGGAGCACGGTGGGCCGGATAGTACTGCGCCATGATGCTGACCGCCACCGCCGGGGAAACCTCGTTCGCCAGCCAGGCCAGCGATTCCCGGCTGCCCGCCAGCCCGTTGGGCAGTATCAGGTGCCGCACAATCAACCCTCTCCGGGCAATACCGTTTTCATCCACCACCAGATTCCCCACCTGCCGGTACATCTCCTTTATGGCCGCCCTGGCCCTCTCCACGTAGTCTTTAACTCTTGAGAAACGCTGCCCCCATCTATCCGAAGCATATCTGAGGTCGGCCAGATAAACGCTGACTATGCCATCAAGCGCCTGCAGGGTGGCCAGGGAGTCATAGCTGCTGGTATTGTAGACCAGCGGAATGTGCAGGCCCATGGGCACCGCTATCAGCAATGCCTTCACTATCTGGGGGGCGAAATGCGAAGGCGAGACGAAGTTTATATTGTGGCAGCCCAGTTCGCCCTGCAGGTGAAGCATATGGCCGGCCAGAGCCTGATAATCAATCTGGTTTTTTGACTGCGCCCGGTGGTCCTGGCTTATCTGGTGGTTCTGGCAGTAGGCACAGCGCAGATTGCAGTTGCCGAAGAAGATGGTCCCCGAACCCTTTCCCCCGGATACGGCCGGCTCTTCACCATGGTGGGCGCAGACCGCCGCCACTATCGGCAAAAGGCCGGAACGGCAGAAACCTTCCTCATTCTCCAGGCGGTTGACGCCGCACTCCCGCGGACAGATATCACAGGAGCGCAGCCGCGCCTCAAGCTCCCGGGCGCGTTGTTCCAGTTCACCCGATTTATACAAAGCAATATATCCTGGCTCCACCATTGGCATCAAATAGCTATTCCGCTTTATGTTTTACTTTTAGCGTCAGTTTATCCAGGTCCATAATTTCCACGCTTTTCCCCACGCCAACATCCCCGTCCACTGACTTTGCCTTCCAGTACTCGCCATCGACCTTTACCATTCCCTCTGGTGTCAGTGGTTCCGTGACCTCACCCACATGGCCAATCATGCCCTCCGGGCCGGTAACCTGCCTGGCATGAAAACTGGGTATGACCAGCTTATGAATTATGAAGGCTGCACCACCGAGCAGCAGGGCGATTACAATCGCTATCCAGAGTGGCAGGCTGATTTTAAAAAACCAGAGAGCGACCAGCACCAGGGCAACAGCAATCGCCTCATCCAGGAGCAGAACAGTGATTTTAAGCCAGTCTTTAATTGTTCGCTTGGTGCTCTCTTTCACCATGCCCGATCCACCTCACCCTGTTACCAAGATATACAGCAAGCCTACTCCTGAAAATCAAACTGCCACTGGCACCAGTATTCCTCTGGATGTGTATCCGGAGGGCAGGATATACAGGTCAACTTGATTCTGGAGTCAATTACCTCGATATAGGAGTTGAGATACGCCAGGCCTACAGCTTTGCAGGGAAATTCCCCCCTCCCGTCCCTGAGCCTCGCCTTCTGCGGCGGGCAGTCGGTGAAGCACAGCACCGCCCGCTCATCGCTAAGCACGGTTACCTCTGGCTGGAAAATGTTCAGGAGCGGGTCAAGCGTAATCACCCGCATAAGCCGGTGCATCGGGCGGCTTTCCTTAACCGGCAGGTATTTGAGCACCCTTTTTGCCTGCACCAGGCACAATTTTCGCCATACCTCGACATCTATCTCCAGGGCCGCGTCCAGGCCGTACTTTTCCTCCACCAGGGTGAACCAGAGGCCATCAAGCGTGTAAGCACCCCGCGAACACAGCTCCACCAGCTTTTCCACCGGAACCCGGGAATATTCCGATTTATCCATATCCCTTTCCACTTTATCCCGGTTGGGCCCCCTGTTTCTCTATCTTGGCCCAGGTATCCCGCAGCGGCACTGTCCGGTTGAACACGAGCTTTCCGGCCGATGTATCAGGGTCGACGCAGAAATAGCCCTGCCGCTCGAACTGGTACCGACTTCCAGGTTTTGCATCGGCAAGGCTGGGCTCAACACGGCACGAGGTCAACATCTCCACGGAATCTGGATTCAGGTAATCCTTGAAGTCAGCCCCTTCCCCCACATCGGTCGGGTCTTCCTTGCGGAACAGGCGGTCGTACAGGCGTACCTCAGCTTCAAGCGCCTGCTCGGCCGAAACCCAGTGCAGCGTTGCTTTGACCTTCCGCCCGTCAGGGGAATCGCCGCCACGCGTGGCTGTGTCATAGGTGCAGCGGAGCTCAACCACCCCCCCGGTTTGTTCATCCCTGACCACATCCACACAGGTGATAAAGTAGGCGCACCTGAGCCGCACCTCGCGGCCCGGCGCCAGCCGGAAAAATTTCGGCGGCGGCTCTTCGCGAAAGTCCTCTCGCTCGATGTACAGCACGCGCGAAAAAGGTACCTTTCGTGTCCCCGCACCAGGGTCCTCGGGGTTATTTACCACATCCAGCTCTTCCACCTGCCCTTCCGGATAGTTCTCAATGACCACCCGCAGCGGGCGCAGCACTCCCATAATACGCTGCGCCTGCTTGTTGAGGTCCTCGCGGAGGCTGTGCTCCAGCAGGGCGATATCAACCGTGCTGGGGGTCTTGGCCACTCCGATGTACTGAGCAAAGTTACGGATGGACTCAGGGGTGTAGCCGCGTCGGCGCAAGCCCGAGAGCGTCGGCATGCGCGGGTCGTCCCAGCCACTCACCTGCCCTTCCCGCACCAGCTCCAGAAGCCGGCGCTTGCTCATCACGGTGTAGGTGAGGTTGAGCCGGGCAAACTCAATCTGCCGGGGATGATAGATGCCCAATGCGTCCAGAAACCAGTCGTATAACGGACGATGGTCTTCAAATTCCAGCGTGCAGATGGAATGGGTAATCCCTTCGATAGAGTCCTCAAGGCCGTGGGCCCAGTCGTACATCGGATAGAGGCACCACTTATCGCCGGTTC
>Ga0180437_10003741_pt1 | contig 22326 bp, 10 predicted proteins | sample SS_ome_4_FD_132410 | JGI IMG/M metagenome (GOLD analysis project Ga0180437, IMG submission 132410) | Hypersaline lake sediment archaeal communities from the Salton Sea, California, USA - SS_3_D_1 metaG | ecosystem: Environmental > Aquatic > Non-marine Saline and Alkaline > Hypersaline >...
CGGTAAGGTCTCACGGGGTGCTGCTTTAGAGGTTTACAGGGGTGTACAAGAACTTGGCACCACTGTTGAGACAGCATATGGAGCAGCACTTGCTGCTATTGAAAAGCAGGCTGGCGATGCAGGAGTATTTGCCAAGCGTATTGAAGGGTTGTTCTCGGAAGGAGAATATAGGACAGCTGCTAGGGCCAATGTCTGGTCCAATCTTGTAGCTACTTCACCAGGTTTTGGAGGGGCCCGAACCGGCACTATATTGTCCGAAGTAGAAAGCTCAGCGGCTTCTGACATAAGAAAAAGATTAAATGTATTTGAGGAGTGGAGCTATCATCGCATGGAGGATGTAGTCGCTGGACGTCCGACACAAACGACCATGGCAGTGGGTAGGCTAGCGGGCACAGAAGTAGCTATTCCCTTGTCAGAAACAGGCTTAACCTATGGTGGTGCAGGGCTTACGGCTAGGTATCCCACTCGGAAGGTTTGGCATCCTAATAGACAAGAACTAGTGCCGTATCATGAGTACTATGTAGAGCTTCTAGAGAATAACTTAGCAGATGCTCAGACGGCTAGCCAGCGCCGTAGAGCAGTTGTTGAATCAACTAAACAGATAATGGCCAGTATTAACGAGCGGGATGCTGCTATGCGGGCTGGGGCTGTATGGTCACTACCAGAAAGTATAGGACACTCTGGAGTAAGGGCTCAGGCAGCCCTAACTAGACTACAGGCTGTACCCCATGGTGATATCCTTGATACTTCCGGCAGGGTCAGCCAAGAGGCAGTAGAAGATATAATAAGACGAACTGCACAAGGAGAAGCTAGTTTGTACCCTCTTGGCAGTCCAGATGTAGTGGCTAAAGGGGTGTTGAATACTGCAGATTTGCGTACTGGTATTTATGGTCCATTAGGTAGGTGGTTTCCGATAGAAAAACGTCCTCTACAAGGTATAAGAAGTGAATTTGGTGTTGCTCCTTCAGCCTTGGAAGCGGCAGCTAAACAGAGGTTTGCCGGAGCCTTTGGGGAAGAATGGGGACGGGTTGGAAGAAAGATAAAGGGAGGTTTGTACGAGGATATTATGGTTGCAACCGGCCATGAAGCTCCTCAGATGGTAGCGTTTTACGCTAAGCCTGGTGAGCATCTCGGCTATGCTAAGGAGAGCTTGGCAGAAGTTCTTTCTCCTGAAGAGATGGCTATTCGCAAAAATGCAGGAGAGCTGATGACTTCTGAGAGGGTGGTACAAAAGGAAATATTCGCTCCTAAGGGGTTTAATATCCGTCAAGAAATTCTTGCAGCAAAGGGTAAGGTTGGCGAGTTGAGACAAATTAATCCTTTACAAGGATTCTTGGGACTTACAGCAGGAGGAGAGGAAGTTTGGGCTGAAGCAGGCAAGAATGTTACCAGAGAGGCTATTGGTGCAGAAACTATGGCTGATGACATGCTAAAAGTCTACATGAAAGAAACCCATGAAATGGGCGATGATGCTTGGAAAGTCTTTTCTGAGGAATCAAAACATGTTGCTACATTAGCCAGTAATAGAAGAATGAAAAGAATTCTTAGAAGGGCCGGTGTGCAGGAGACTACTGTGGCTGGTCAACAAATCCAGGCTGTTTTACATGCTGGTCGTTTAGAAAAGAACCTTGGTGCTATGACAATGCAACAGATTGAAGCCATGTCTATGCACGCTGGGTATAGGCTTACTACGAAACAAGTAGGAACAGCTGCCCAAGCACAAATCAGGGATTTTTTAAGGGATCCTGCTGCTGCTCTTGGAGTAACAGAGAAACTTACTGCTGCTCAGGCGGGGGCGGATTTAGAACTACAACGTAGAATGGTCGGCCTAGCCAAGGGTTGGGGTTTTACAGAGAAGGAGCTTGGAGAGACATTTGGTTTATTGGGGGCAGAAAGAGCGGAAGCACTTGGAATTGCCAAAGAGGTACGGGAATCAAGGGGAGTAGTTGGTCTGTTTAAGGGAAGGCTAGGACACCTGGCCTACGAGCAGGGTGCTGGCAAAATGGCAAAGCTGGATCCTGCAGGTTACCGAGTACTTGCCATGAAGAACTATGGCGGAGAAGTAGGCGATATTGGAACAAGGATGGTAGCAGAACTGGCCGCTCGTACTCCTGGTAAAGGAGAGCTTATTCCCATTGAGACTATGTATGAAAGTCTGTTGGGACAACAGTCTTTTACCGACCGTGCCAAGGCTGCTTTTGGCTTTGGAGAAAACCTTCCTCTTCTCAGAGATATACCGGAAGAACAACTGATTGGTGCCAAGGGACGTTGGGTAGGACTAGGAGAAAAAGTTCCTGGACTAGGAGCGGATAGGTTTTATATTCCTGGTCGAGAAGAAGCACCAGGACTGTTCAAGACTTCTGTTGGGAGACAAGGAAGAGTAATTGCCTCTCCTACCGAATCCGCTATTCGCAATCTTCAGTATTCTTTAAAGAGAGGGGAAGAGGCAGATATAAAGACTGCAGCTAAAGAGCTACTGGGGACTGTTGGCCAGGCAAGAGCTTTGCAGACTACAAGTTTTGGCGAAGGGATTCTTGGTTCTGTAAGACTGGCAGGTACACGCCGTGGGGTAAATGCTCCTGGTTGGGATGTTAACACATGGGGTATCTCTAGAGAACATGGCCTCAAGATGTTTGAACAGATGGAGGCGGGTGCTGATGAGGCTACTAGGGGATTTCTGGCACATCAGAAGAAGAAATTTCTCAACAGAGAAGCAATAGAAGGAGTAATATGGCGTCCTCCAGAGACTGGTCCTGAAAGTGTTTTCTTTGGCAAGTTAAGGATGGACACTAATTTATCTAGAGGTATGATTTCGGCTCCTGCCGTTACAGGAACATTTGATCCCGGCACGGGGAAGAAGATAGTTATTGATGCTTCTTCTCTTGTTGGTCTTAAAGGTGACTTTGACCTAGATTACTTTCACGGTGCAATTGTTGGCAATAAAGAGAATGCGGCAAGGATCAGACGAGGACTAGGAAAAGAGATAGATGCAAGTTATTCTCAGTACTTACATGATCATTATGCGATAAAGGGACTTATAGAGACTGCAGCAGGCAAAGAAACAACAAATATAGCCGATCTCACTGAAAGCCAAAGGCTGTTACAAGGATACGAAAAGCTAACTGCTGCCAAGACTAAGACCGGTAATATAAACCTTGCTCTCCAGAAGCTCAAACTGGGTGTAGGGGCAGCGGCTCCAGAGAAGTATAGACCGCTGGCTGATATCTTCTTTCATATGGAAGAGGCAGCAATTAGTGGTAAACATGGTATGTTCTCAGCGGAAATATACAAAGAGATTACAGGGGCGGTTAAGAATAGGGATAGGACCAGAATGGCCGGTGCCTTAGAGAAGATGCTTGGAAGCAGTCAGGTGGTTAAGGGATCTCTGGAGATTGCTGGTAAAAATATTGAAGGATTGCGCCCATTTGCGCCTAACTACCAAGAGATGTCAAACGTCATGATGGAGAGTCTTGCTGTCACGGAAAAACAAGTAGAGTCTGCATACAATATGGCCAGGATGGCAAAGAAGGGGGCAAGCACAGCTGAAATAAACAAACTGACAGAGGATTTATTCATTAGCAAACTAGGTACTATAGATCCTGCCCAGGCTGCTTTTGAAGCTCGTGCTAGGGGTGCGATTAGCAAGACTGCATTGGCCAACAGAGGCCTGAGACAAGCTGCAACTACCATGTCTAAATTGAAGATATTAGCAGGCAAAGCTAAGGGTCCTGCTCTTATTGGGGCTGCAGCTGCTGGGGCTATTATGATGGCAGCTCCTTCGGTTTCTGGTACAATTCCCAGACCGGTAGAGGGACCAGCTGGCGGTAGAAATGTAACACCAGATGCCTTTATGCAGATGCCTCAGGGGCCTGGCATAACCCCTCCAGAGCCTAGAATCTTGGCTCCCAAGAAGGTATATGAAGGTATAGATAGTGCACCTCTATCCGCAAGAGCGAGCATGCGGACCCACATGGATGATGCAAACGCCCGATATAGTGAACTAATGACCCATGCGCGTGGTCTATCGGATACAGGTCGTGTTAGAATAGGATATAAGGATGATAGAAGCATACTTGATCCGGATATGCTTGCCAATAAGATTCATCAGAGACTGTAATGGACGATAGAACAAGACGCTACCTAGACCATCTGGAAGAGACTCGTAGCAAGGCAGTTGCTGAAAGAACCAGTGCAGAGTCGGATGCATCCGATGACTTAGATATTGATAAGTGGTATGAAGAGCACCATTCTATAGACGAACGTCTTGATGATGCTCAGGATGCTGGTGTTAGCACGGCTAAAGATGATGATGGTACTTTGTTGTCTGGAGAAGATCTTAATAAATGGTACGAACGGGCTGAGGATTATGAACGGGAAGCTCGAATAAGATTTTCTGAGATGGATCAGACTAGGGGACTGCCAGACGATTTTCTGGTTCTGAACGACCTTACTTTCGAGAATGTTCCTACAGCTGCTATCAGAACAGAAGCCAAGGCAGATGTATTCGTAGGAGAAACACTACGTACAAAAGCTCCTGTTGTAGATACTTCTGGACGAGCTGCTACTACTGTAACTATTACTTTGGCTTTTGACGAGGGAAGGCCTCAGCAAGAAAAACTTCGCCGACTGGTCGGCGAGATTATGCACCATCCCTTTGTTTTTGTAGAGAACAGAAAGATTAGAGACGATTGTGCTTTTTCCAGTACTAAGACAATGGTATTTGTTCTAGAGAGCTGTACTTTGCGTAGTGGAGGGGCAGCAGTTGGCACTATTTTTGCCGATCTTGTCCTTCATACTTTCAACTACAAGCCTTTCAGTAATCACTTTTGGTATAACGCCTATATGCCAGGACAGAGAACTAGGGCCCAAGAGGACAATGCCAAGCCCAATCTGAACCTGGACGAACTGGAAGATAATCTATCTGAAGTAGACATCTATAAACAGATTGCATCAGAATCCATTATGTCCGATCTTCCGATGATAGAAGGAGTAGTCAGCTCACAGACAAATGTTCCTGTGATCTTTCCTTCTGAGTCTGAGGCCTGGATGCGCTATGCAGGGAACCTAGAGAATCAGTTACCTCGTATAAATAGCAAAAACTCTGACTTCTTCGGATTCAAGTACAGAAGATATATGTACGTAGATCCTCCAGAAGAGGCCAGGGGTGCTTTGGGCAATATGAAGAGAATATTGTACGAGGACGTTGAATATCCCAAGCCCGATGCATTATATGATCCTCATTCTGTTGTTCAAAAGGGAGGAACTGAAGAAGAGCTAACTGCAAGAGAACAGAGAACAAAGGCTGTTACGAAAGCCACTAGGAGGGGGCCTCCAGTGGTTAAATACAAGTGGCAAGAGATTAGAAATCAGCTCTTTCTAGCAGGCGAAGACTTTTGGGAAAATGCTGGGGCACTAAGAGAGGGTGCACATCTTAGCTCTATGCTCTTGGCCGATAAGAAAGGATGGGTTTACGATTATAGAGGAGCTTCCAAGTGTAATATTCATTTCTTTGAGACGCTTCACCGTTCTGGTTATGAGGTGAAGTCGGCTTTGGTAAAGCGCGAGAGAGGGTATGGGTATCCTAATGTAACAACGATGTTCAAAAATATAGACCAAGGGCTAAAGTGGGGTGTCCGTATTACGGAGAAGTCTGCGGAAGCTATCAACTATGTAATAGAAAGCGGAACTCCTGTTGGTCTTCTCTGGGAACATCCTGCCCACGTTGTGATTTTAACTGATATTAAAAACATACAACACGATGCTAATGGACGGATAGTAAGTATTAAAGCTAGTTATGTAGACCAGCATGGCGTGCACGAACATACTAAAACTCGTAGGTACAGGAAGAAAGATAATACTATTGCAAGAGGCAGAATGGAAATCGTGCAGGCGATTCCTGCTAAAAATAGTACCTATAGAGAAGAAACCACAACAGCATCTGACAGAGAAGAAGAAGTCACCAGTCCAATACCCACTGAGAAGAAAACAGTACCCAAAACAACAGAGACCCCAAAAGACAAAAAGGAATACAAAAAGGTTCTAAGGGCAAGAAAAGCTTGGATTGACAAGATAGAAGAACAGGGTATCCTGAGGTACTATAGAGAGCAACCCGAAATAAAGAATGTATTCTACGAAGACATTTCCTACTATATCTCTAGTGAACCTGGTGTCGGGCTTCCTAATATAACTTGCACGGCTTTTTCTCTTACGTTTGGCCATAGGTTGGCATCGCAACATATATGTGGTCAGGAAGGCCGAACATGGCAGTTCTTGGGTGCTGGTAATAAGATGGGGACCATCGTTCTTTCCTTTGCTGGAAGAGAAGGAAGAATTTCAGCTAGAAGGTTTAAGGAAATGTTCGATGCTGCCCAAGAGAACATGAGGAACTTTCCTCATATCAAGGGCGGTTCGGCGATAAGACTTTATTTCGATCCAGAGACTTTCTTGCCAACAGGTATCCTGTCTAGAAATGCTATTCTTGCTTTGTCTAAGGTTAAACATGCAGTTATCACTGATGTAGAAATGGCTTCTGAGGGTGATGCTGTAGACAAGCATCAGTTGGTGGTTAATTTTATAGCACAGGATTTTGCGGAAGAGAACCTGCTACAACGAGATGTTATAGATATCAACTTTAAACAAATAGTCATCCAAAAGCTTTGTGGGCTGTTAACTAGAAAGATAACAGATGCAGAGCAGGAGAGGATAGCGTTATATGCCAAAATAGGCAATGAACTCAATGATGAAATAAGAAAGAAATACAAAATCAAGAACATAAAAAATGTTCTGGCTGGAAAAGAGAAGATTACTAGTAGAGATATAGGAACTGCTAACGAAGCGTGGATCGAGCAGTTTACGGAACTGGGTCAATCGGTAGCATCTCCTGTTCTTAGCTCTCCAGTTGCAACTAAGTTAATGTGGCTACGTGAAGATGCTACTGTTTCTTCACCTGCTAAAGATATCAGTAAAATTACTGGAAAAATTATTCCCAATAGTGGGCTTTTAGAGAAGTATTCAGATGTTCCTTGGTTGGAGAAGCTTGTTAAGAGAGTTGCTGAAGTATGCAATGAGACAGATGATAAAATTCCTCCTACCAATTGGAGGGTCTATGGGAGTCCCAAGACTGCTAAGAACGTATGGCGGAACCAGTACGCCAGCTTTGGGGCTGCTCATGTAATGAGAGGCAAGCTCAAGAACGCCCCTAAGGATGAGGATTATGACTGGCGACTTGCGCTAGGCGAAGGAATAGCCGAAGGCAGACAAGGAAGCGATAGGCATTCGTTCGGCTTTCTGGATATCTTTCTTCCAGGAATGAATGAGATTACTAAGGACGTATGGAAGTTTATAGGTAAGGATCCTGAAGGGTTTAAAGAGGTATTTGGCAATATAGGCGATAACTTTATTCAGAATATTATCAAAGATGCTGGGTCCTGTTATAAAGATATGCTATTGCCAACTTTGAAGAGTGGCGACTCAGAGAAAAACAGCTTGCGGCTACAGCCTGATTTCTATTTGTATGATGATTCTTCAGAAGATGGATTAATGTCTGGTGGCCAAGATGAAATTATGGCCAGGAAGTTTATAGAGGCACAGGCCCGGAGAGAACAGGGAGCATTAAAGAACTACTTAAAAGATAGCCTGTTAGGGGGTGCGTATATATCTCAAAATCTGCCAAAAGTCCTTCAAGCTAGAAGAAACGATTTAGAAGAGAATGGAGCAGAATACGGTTTTGATGAGCGTGTAAGAAGATTAATTGAGGGTAAGATTAAATGGGATCCCTTGACTTATCACTACAATACAGAAGACAAGAGCCAAGAGTTCAAAGACTGGCTCAGTACTCGTGTTGTTGATAACACTTTGAAATATGGACCTAATCATACCGACCAAGGAGGAGTAGAAGAGGCAAAAGGTAACTATCTAGATAGTATCCTTAGTTTGAACCCAGGAGCCTATCAAGGGCGTCATTGGTTTTCACCAGATCAGAAGGGTGACGACAAAGAGCGTGCAGACTACGTAAAATATCTACGTAGTTTTGTTTACGGGGAGCAATGGAACAGAATGGCTTTTGGGCCTAACGAGGACTACCAGCGTACTGATAGTATCCTAGCTGGTGAGTTTGCTGCGGAAGCTAAGAAACAAGAATCTACTCCGTCAACAGAAAAAGCAAATACTGGAGATGGAGCATCTGTGACTGGAGAACCAAGTAAAGAGGTTGCAGATGAGCCAGAGGGTTTTCTAGAAACTGTTGGATCGTATTTTACGAAGGTTGCTAACTACTTGGCGCAGCCGACAGCAGGAGAGAAGAAATGGATACACGAAGATGTAATTGCTCCTCTTCAGTCGAAAGCAATTGAAGAAGAGCTGCGTAAGCCTCTTTCTGCCGAAGAAGAAAGAGATCAGGCTGAACAAATTGCTAGAGAAGCAGTGGCTTTTGGCATGGGCACTAAGGCTAAAGATATTAGTATGCGCCGGGCCTATCCTACTTTTAAGATATATTTCATAGAAGACGATGCATATCAGAGTGAGATTTTTAAAGGGGAGACCCGAAAAGCCTTTGATGATTTTTATAGTTATTCTGCCATTCAAGAGATCAAAGTAATCAAATCTAGGAAGGTAGCTGCTGATCTTGCTACTATTAGAATGACCAATGTGGCTGGGATACTATATGGCAAACGGTTTGGTGATACAGATCCTCAATATAACAAACACGGAATGGAAACTGCAGAAAGCAGACAAGAAGAAGACCCTACGGGTATCCTATCTGAAACTACAGCAGAACATCCTTTTGCTAAGCTAATCTTAAAAGAAGGGGTTAAAGTACAAATTCGTTTGGGGTACAGTAGCGATCCTGATCTGTTGGATACTGTTTTCTTGGGATCTATAGTTGAAATAGCACCATCTAGCCAGGGCAAGATACTAGAGATTGTTTGTCAGGGGTATGGAGCAGAGCTTACGGCTGCACAGCTAGGACCCTTAGAAGATGGTCCTACGTATTACTCTACTCAGTCAGTGTTGTCAGCTGCTATTATTCAAGAGTTTGTCGCTAACTTTGGTCGACGTAGCCGGACCGCTTCATATACGCTGGCCGAGATGAGACATAGTTTCTATGGCGGAGATGCCAGGACTATTGAATGGACAAGACTTCGTATACAAGATATTGTAAAAAATGTCTTTCGTCAGTGGTCAGAAGCATCAAGACATGTTTTCTTTCGAAAATATAGGTTTATGAACGATCCTCAGGACGACAATATTTTTGCTCCTCCACCTTCTGTTTATACTACTTCTAGTAATAGGGCCTGGAACAATGCTTGTGCTTATAGGCCAATACAACAGACGCCTTGGGAAATCTTTAAGGAGCACGAGCTTAGGCATCCGGGTTTTGTAGCTCTTCCTCTTCCGTATGGACATGCTCCCAGAATGACTATGTTTTTTGGTGTGCCCGGACAGAACTATTGGTCTCGTCCACCTTCTAACCTTGAGTTGCATTTATCTTATTCTTGGGCTGATGATATTCATGCCATGGGTGGGTTAAATTTTTCCAATCCGTCTAAAATGAAGCGTTTTATCAAGTTCCTAAAGAAGGCAGTGGGTAAGAACGAAGATCTGTTTAATGCTATAAAGAATGATCTTTGTGCTGCTATTGGTGGCCGGCATCTTGATTTCTATATTGGTAAAGCTTCTGGTCGCTATCGTCCGTTTCGAAACTATCATATGTTTACTTCTGATCATCACATTATCAGTAATGAAATCAGAACTTCTGTCGCAAATACTTATAACCAGGCAGAAATTCTTTATGCCGAAAGCGAAGATTCTCTCCTGGAGGACGACGCCGAGGACACGGCTAATTATGTACAGGACTTAGTTCGAGGAACAGATGGTGTATATTCTGTAAAACTTGATGAGAATATCCCTAGTGACAAAATAAGATCTATTAGAGAAGCTTTTCCAGGGTGTGTTACAGAAGCAATGGCTAGGCGTTATGCATCAGGACTTCTGATGCGTCATCTGAAAGATTGTTACCAGGGAGAGCTTATAGTTTTGGGAGAACCAAGCATAAAGCCTTATGACGTAGCTATTGTCAATGATAAAACAATTGATATGTATGGACCAATAGAAATAGAACAGGTTATACATGTTTTTAATAGAGAACATGGGTTTATAAGCATTGTTACACCTGATATGGTGGTCCATGCAAATGAGTTTAGTAGTATGACAGCAATGGATATGACGCTGATGGCTATGTCGGCCCTATGGGGAGAGGCTACCTCTTCACTTACTGAAGCTATAAAATCCAAGGGCGCTGGAATTGATGCTGTTCTTGCCGGAGTGGGGGTCGGTGCGGCTATTGGTGCTATTGGTCCGGTGAAGGTTGGGATAGGGGCTATACTGGGGTTCTTGGGGCTGTTTGGTGCTGTCAAACTAGCGATGTACAACCAAGAAGGAGCACCTATGCTTCCGTCACCCATGGTATTAGGAGGTAAGCCTTTTGTTAGTGCTACTACTCCATCTGATATGACGCCTCTTTTGATTACTTTTGGATCTAAATGGCAGGAATTCTATGACGATCTTGAGACTGGGTGGTATAAGCTAGATATATCAGAAGAGTTTTTCAGTGCTAAGCTAAGTGTACAAGAATGGTGGAACAACATAAGAGCAGGGGAGACGGCCGAAAGCATCCCTAAGGCGGGACAGTAATATGCCAAGTAAATCAACAGGAGGAAGAACTGTTCTTGGACAGACTATAAACGAACTTGGGTCTAAGGTAGTTCCTGCTCAGCTACAGGCAAATCCTTCGTCCCGATATGGACGGATACTCAAAGTCAAGCTAGACAGAAGATCTGGCATAGAGCTTTATGTCGTTAAACTAGAGTGGCTAGGGAGAAAAGGAATTGGAACGGGTAAATCTGACTGGATTCCTATAGAAGATCCTCCGTCTGTATTGTCTGAAATGTATGGAGAGCCTAAAGATATTGAGATGTTAGGAAAGACCATGGAAATCTGCTGCAGGGTTCACTATAGAGGATCTAATGCTAACTTTGGTCATGCTAAGATTGTTAGGGCTCCAGGTGACGACCAGCAGAGAGTAGTCGACAGTAATACTATCAACTATGAAGGAAAGTCTTTTGCACCTCCGCCAGGCGGGATGGTATAATATAACATTCGGAGAGTAACATGCCAAAAACATTTAAGTCTTCTTCTACGGCGGATGCTGGACTAAGGGCTGGTGAGAGTAATATTCGCATGCAGGGCAATGACAAGAACTGGGTTTCTTGTGATGAGAGAGGAACAACTGTATCTGGTCCTGTGAGTTTTGCTACTATGCCGAACCAAATAAGATTTGGTGGGTTATGGGTTATGAGTCCAGCTATGCAGCTCTCTATTCCTTCTACTTTGGCTACACCTGGGCCAGTATTAAGAATTGATCCTCCTGTTAAAGATTATGCAAACCTAATGAAACAGACAGTGGTTATGATGGGGCTTTGTGGAATGCTGAGTAGCATATAATGGCCAGAGTCTATGACAATACAGATCTTCTTTGGACGACTCACGGAGACTATTATATAGGCAGAGACAATGACTTAATGGATACTTCTTTTGATCCTTTGCGGTCACTGGTCCAAGAAGTTAGAACTCGGATAATGTCTGATCAGGGAGATTGGGTAAATGACCCCTCAATAGGGGGAAATATTAGTGATTTTGTTGGCAAGATGAATAATAAGCCTACTGCTGAAGGGCTCAAGGTGCGGATTATAGGTTGTCTCACCAGGGACAATTTTATACATCCACAAGACCTAAAAGTTATGTATTTACCAGTAGATAGAGATAGAATTATGTTTAGGCTTAGTGTAAGGGTGGCTGCTACCGCCAAAAACGTTGGTTCTACAACAATTGGAATAAACTTCTTGTATGATTACACTGAAAACAATATACTGTTTAAGTAGGAGAGCTTAATGCCTTTTGTCTACAAAGACGTTAGTGAGCTGCTATCAAATGGATTGCAGCAGCTTGCTGTAAACACCAATATTACCCAGATGACTCCTGGTTCTAAGACTAGGTTTCTTCTTAATACTGTGTTTACCGAACAGGCCGATCTGTATGAAGCTTTAGATACTAACCTGATGCAGACTTTCCTACGGTTTACTGATGATAAGTATTTAGACTTCTTTGGCGATATGATGAATAGGCCTCGTTATCAGTCGACCTTTGCCGAAACTGTAGCCGTGGAACAAAACTACATGTTTTACGTCGATTCGGGAAACTTTGGGGATATTAACGGTGGTGCTGATTTTACCATTGGCGCTTCTGGTTTTACTACTTCTACTGTACCTTTTGAGGGCGATATAACGACTCCTGGTGTTACAGAGCAGCCGGTTATTGAATATAGACTAACTTCAGATGTTACTTGTCCTTCCGATAGGTCCTTTGTATATGCTGGAATAAGGGCAGCAGTGGAAGGTAAGGAATCTAACCTTCCTGCCAATGTGCTCAGAAGGCATAACTTTACCACGTATACTCAGTATTCTCGTGGTGCACTAAAGTGTACTAATCGGCATGCTGTTTCTACTGGTAGAAATAAAGAAACAAACGATGCCTATAGATATCGACTACTGAATGTCTTTGACGCTAAGGATCAGGCAATCAGAATGGCTATTCGGCTGGCGGCATTGAGTATGCCAGGTGTAGCTGATATTATAGAAATAAACTCCGAACAGGGGCCCGGAAGTTATTCTTTGTATGTCCAGGCTGTTACGCCTACGGTTAGTGATGGTCTTCTCAACCTGGTGAACGATGCGGTAAATGCTGTTAGTTCTTATGGGGTAAGGCCTTATGTCTTGGCTCCGCAGCCTCTGGGTTTAGAGTTTGTTATTGCCCCTACCTGGTACCCTAAGACCACAAGTGCCCAGAAAGCTAGTGCTTATGCCGCTATTAGAGAGGTACTAGAGACAACACTTAGTCGAATGGAAATAGGAGAACCAGTCCTAGTGGCAGATCTAGTTCGGTTAGTACTATCGTCTAGTCAATATATTATAGGCATGGGATTAGAAAGATCTAATAATTTCGAAAGATTATATTTAACAAAGAGTTCGCCGGATGCGAATGGTGTTACTCGTTCGCTCTTTATGGGGGATACTATTGAGCCCCTTTATAACGAACGTATCATCTTGGAAACATCTGGCCGTAACCGTGGTGTAGAATTCATCACATAAGAGGAGAAGAACATGAGCGAGAAGAGACCGGAACGAGTTGAAAAGGCAGAAATGTGGGAAATGAGGGCACTCCTGGAGTCTGAGGGTCGAATTAAGGCTGAGGCTACTTTGCTACAGAACCAGCTGGGACAGATCCAACAGGATCTTACTGGTTTTGGCGAGAGGCTTCGGGCTAAATACGGCCAAGATGCTAGGATTCATCCCGATGGTAGGCTTGAGTATGGTACTCCTGCCCCGCAGGGTATTGCGAGGATAGAGCCTCCTAAGGAAGAGCCCAAAGATCCCTCTGAGCCCAAAGTAAAGGTGAACAAAGTAGAGTCTAAGAAGAAACCCAAGAAGTAATGACATTATCCCCCCATCGACCGACACGAAGATACACACGCTCTTGGATAACTCAAAGGTTAGCTAATCGCGCTCCTTCGTGGACTCGTGCTCGGTCGTTTCCCTTCTCTGTAGCCCAACAGATCTTAAATCCTATTGGCCTTGAGATAGAGAAGGTTTATCAGGATCTACTTGAAGCTCGTTATAATATGTTCTTGTCAACAACAGATGTTAATCTAATGGACAAGATCTACGAGGTAAATATTACCCCTGATTTGTTTTTTAGCACCCAAGAGGATGCAGATGGGGTTGAATCCTATGTGCCCCCTACGGTCTATGCAACAATCAATGATGTTGAAACTGAGATAGCTATTGCGGAAGATAATGACATTAATACCTTTTGGTATGATTGTTTGCCTACAAGAATAGAGGATGGAGAGGAATCGTATTTGTATTCTGACGTAATAGCTACTACTCAGGTGCAGAATATCCCTTCGCTTACTCCTTCTGACCCGATTTTAGAAGGTCATCTCTATATTACTGTAAACGGTAATGAGAACTGGGAAGAAAGTACTGCAACCAAAACATACTATTCTAAAATATGGATTGAAGGTACTACACGCAAAGGAACGGATCTAAAGGAGCCTGTGCCTATTAGGTATAATTCTACCTTTAAAACCCTTAATCAATGGGAAACTGTTACTAGTATTGAAGCTAGCTATTTATCCGACGAGGCTACTGTTTCAATTAGTTCCTTGCCTCTTGACGCCACGTCGGAGCTTGTTAAAAGAGATTTACATGTGCCGGCAACTGGTAGAGAAAGAATGCAGTTCTTGCGTCTTGGAGATAGAACTTGGGGAAGCTCCCTAGTTGCAGAATCATATACCACTGACGATATGGATGTTGTCAGAATGGGATATGAGGAAAAAGATACAGAATACGAGATAGAACTATTAGACGAGAGCGGTGCCAATGTCGATCTAGAAGCTTTTGTAACTAAGCCAAATACTGATTTTATATTTGCTATCGACGATACCAAACTCTATGTCTATGACACTAGTCTTCCTTATCCCGATCTTTCTTACCTTATAGACGATAACCCAGATGCCAAAATTGCTCTCGTATCAGAGAGGTGGGTATATGTAAGAGACGAAGTAGCAACAGTAGAAACTCGGCTCCATAGTTTTGCTGATACTCCTCATTCAATTAGATGGACCCTGACCCTGCCAAATGGTACTAGTTATTATGTCAAGGATGGTGTGCTTCAGTCTCTAAGCACTGAGGGCTGGATCCTTAATGACACTTGGGATTCTGGTGTTTGGAAGGATGTCTCTAATGATTTTACCCTTGACCAAACAGGTACATATACCATTGGACTAGAGTGCAGGTATTATGATTCTGAATTGAATACAACGAAAACTTATGTCACAAAGATTGCGCTATTAGTTCCGGCAATTACTCCGGAAGTGGAGTTTAACTTGCCTTCTGCACTACAAAATTGTACAAATCTTGCTTTTGATTCAGATGGCAAGCTGTGGTTCTATGATGATTCGTATATATATTTAGCTAATATATTTTATGATTACTTTATGGTGGACTACGAGCAACGAAAGGTGTTCTTTCGTGACTCTTATTCACAAGTTAGGATAGTACCTTAATGGCAAGCTACAGACATAGTACTGGTTTTGCTATGACCATAAGTGGCTTGCAGGAGCTTAGGGCCACTCCGACAGTAAGAACTGTTGCTAATAATTTTGATTATATCGGAGGGCTTCTTTCTCTTGGAAGGATTCCAGGAGAAGACAATATAGCCTACAGAAATAGATTGTTTGATGTACAGGTTCATCCTGGCGGGCCTCTTTATGAGGGAGTCGTCAATGGACTGGCCCGAAGCCTCGGGTTTGTTCGAGAAAAAACTCTTTTAATAGATTTAAAATCTAACTATGGATATAATCTTGCTAGCAACCCGCGAGTAGATATTCTGGCAAACAGAGTAGTTCTATACGAAAGCTGGACCAATCCAGATACCTATACTATTGATAAGGAGATTTATTTTTATGATAGGGATTCTGCTGGATATTATCTTGAAGATTTAGTTGATGAGATTAATAGTTCTGATTGCTTTTCTGCTGATATATATTCGGGGATCCGCACGAATCTGCATAGTTTTACACTTGTAAGAGGTACTTCAACGACTTTTGTTTATAATCAGTTGATTCGTGGTCATAAGATGAACAAGCTTCTCTTTGCTAATCTTTTACAAGATACAGTATGGTTTGAAGAGAAAGATATCTTTACTACTGAGGTTACTTCTACTCCTTCGTCAGCAGGAGAGTATAAAATTGACTATACAAATGGACTTATAGAGTCCTATTCTATACCTTCTGGGAATGGTAGATGTGGCTATAAAGCAGCATCTTTTCCTCTCAAAGTAGATTCTGTACCAGTTCAGGTCTTTAGTTTACACGATGAAGACTTTACAGAAGAACTATTCCGACAAGAGCTACAAGAATCTGGGTCTTATGTTAATGGGTTGCCGAATGGCGAAGGGGCTGAGATCTACCATCAGTTGTTTGACGAGACTAAAGTATTCTGGGGTGAATAGTGGCAATTGAACGATCACATAGGGATTTTAGGACAACACAAATTGTCTATGGTGAAATTGTCACTGAGCCATATGTAGGCTTTGAGCATTTAACCGATAAGCCGGATGGCTGGCGGTATGAAGTAAAAAGATGGTGTAGTCCTTTTGATTTGAAGCTTCCTACTCTGCCTAGGTTAGCGGATCCTTCTACTCAGGGAATAGTAGAGTCTGAATACTTTAAATCAGGAGTTGGCGATGTCGACTTGGGAGATTTGTATGTTCGTTCCTTAACTGAAACAGTTATGGACAATGAACACAAATGGCTACCTGATATACAGAGTGGATATTACTTTCGCTATAAGACTCCATACTTCTATTATAGTGACAACAGCAGAATTCAGTACGTAGATCCTGATGACAATGATTCGAGCGGCAGAAATGTCGTAACTCTTGATGTAGAACCTAATCCCACAATGCCAATAATGGCTGCTTCTTTTAGACGCCACAAGATCTCTCGTTCGATATCCTATCGAACCAAGATAGAGCATCGGAGTACCTTTTCTGGTACATGGAGTGGCGGGGAAGAGCTTGAGACTATTACTGCTGCTGGTAGGATAGTGTGGGACAATGTAGATCTGACCAAGAAAGAATTTGTTATAGATACCACTACAGAAGGAACAGTCTATCTCAGATTCAATCGAGATTTTGTTAGGACATTTGGTGTTATCCCGACTGTCTATGAAGAATTGTCTCTTTGTGAGTTTCTCGGTAGCTCCGATGGGTCTGACTATCAAGTTTATATGCTGGAAAACTTTCCGGTTATAGCAGATAGCACATTTAAGCTTTATCTAGTTAATCTTGGTGCTAAGACCTGGACAGAGATGCAAAGGGTAGATACTTGGTTTGATCTGCTACAAGCTTCTGTTGGCAGTGTTCCTAAGTACTTTGTCGATAGAGATTTGGGTATTGTTTATTTTGCAGACGCCAGCTGTGGTGGTGTCCCGCCAGTTGGTCGTGGAATAGCCGCCCGTTATCAGACCACTTTGCGAATTGAATACGAAGAAGCTGATCGGAGTACTGATATTACAGCGTGGGATGCAGATACCAATCCTGTTTCTCAGCATATACATCAGGGGTTTGTGTGTGTCACTCACGAAGATATTGCTGCTGCTGGTATTGTTCTTGGTATAGACAAGTCTCCTATTCCATTTGTATCAGATCCTATTGAGTATGGTCCTATTACAGTGGGATCGGATACGGCAATTCTAGAGGCTACGGTAACGAATGTAAATGGTATTCCTGTTCCTGGTACAACTGTATCTTTTGCAGTTGGTCCCCAAGGAATTGGATATTTGAATGGCAGCACTAGTTCTTCTGGTCTGACGAGTGGTGCCGGTAAGGCCTATTCTTCTTATCAACCACCAGTATCTGCCAACAGTCTTGGGTACTATTCTGTAATCGTCAGAGATTCGACCCATCCCAGTTATACCGCTCACCGTGAGGTGATTATTTCTGATACAGAAGCTAACTTAGAAGGACATGAAAGTAGCACATATCTTTATCAGATACTTAAGGACGATTTGTTACTAGGATACGATGGTCTAGACGACTGGATCTATTATGCATTAGATACTCCTACCTGGGTACAAGATGCGGAAGACTATGCCCAGTGGAAAGCCGAACTGATCGAAGAATATAATATTAAGCCCTGGGTAGGCGTAGAGCAAAATGGTACGATTTCAGGCAGAAAGGTTGTTGTCTACCAGACAACACAGGATCCTGATGCTATTCACCCTATAACTGGAGCGAGTGGAGCAATTATACCACTGCGGCCGGAACTAATTGAAAAGATAACAGATACTACGGATCCGTATTATGGTCAGTATAGATTGATTTATCCTGAAGATGCTATACTAGATTGTGATCCGGATGATTCCGATGTTCCTGTGGGTGGATATTGGATAGCGACGGTACGTACTGTGGTGTTCCAGGCTCATTGTTGGAGTCCGTATTATAATAGAACTATACACAGCAACAAGATTGCGGCAAGGGTTAGCCTGCCGACTTATTTGTTGGGCGAATATGTTACGGAGCAATTGAAGAAAATTCCATTTGGTTTCAAACTGCCTGATGCTGATGATTCAGTGGCATCTGGCTTGAACGGAGCAACATTCTTAACAATTAACCCTCACTCAGGATCATATTTAATTATTGATTTAGTGGGGAATGCCGGCAAAGGCGAATGGGCGGATGCTCCATTTTAAGGATTACCTATGAGTAGTGATAGCTTTCAAGATGTCTTTCTTATAACTTTTGACTTTAAAGAAGGCGAACGCCCAGATAATGTGAAGTTTTCTGGATGGGTCAACCAAACTGATTCTGCTTTTTCCAGGATACAGGCAGGTATTGGCGACCCCTGGGACTATACCGGACATACTGCTGTTGGAGCAACTGACGGACTGCTTCTTAGTCCAACACGCTTAGGCCAGCCGAGTATAGCCAGAATTCTAGGCCCATCTGACTTCCTTTCTCCTTCTGGTACTGTATTGTCTCAGTATACCGGTAATAGCATTACTGTTACTTTGAAGAGCGGCAGGAACTCTTGGTGTCTTGGTTTTCCGTTGATGAGTATGACTACTGTTGATCCTACCTCTGGTCTTAACGACTGTACTATGTGGACCTCTACTACTTGGGGAACCAATGTAAGCATCGATACAGACTTAAATAGTGCATTAGGTACTCTTCAAGACGATTTGGAAGATGTAACCACAGAGGGATATTATCACGTCGATTATTACACTGGTACTATAACCTGTTTCGAGGTTACTACTGCAGATATAGAACTGACTATAGATGATATAAATGTCTTTGCCGGCGGACCGCCTTGGGCAACTCATAATGTTATCCCTACTTGGGAAGAAGGAACGAGTCTTTGTACTGTTGAGCTTAATCGCACAAGTGGTGGATGGAATTACTATTGGGTAGACCTTCCTACTGTCAGCAAAACTCCACGGGTTAGTGCTAGTATGATGCGAGGCGCATCAGGCAGTGCGACAACCCCTGGTGATGTGACAATGACAGGTACTAATTCTCCTGCATATGGCTTGAACTATGAGCTTCCATATGCCATCACTAGTGTATTGACAGACGGAGAGGCTATACCTGAAGGATACATGTACCTCTGGGACGATGACCAGAAGCGTTTAGTATCTCTTTGTACTTTTTATTATAAAACTGCAACTCGGGTCGAGATTAAGACTTCTAGAACTTTGGTTCCTGCAGGAAGTCCTAATAGTTCTAAGTATAGACTAATAACTTGTGGCTGTAGTGCGGCGGAGGTTTGTAACTACCTTTCTAATGTTGTTCGAGATAATAGACATATAGGACTTACAGAGGGCGGTACTGTTACTAGTACTTTGGCCTACACGCCACCTCTTTCGCACCATAATCTTGTTGATAATTGGGCTGTTGTAAACGATGGTCTTACTAATAATGTTGTGGATTCGGATCAAGAAGACAAATATGGAACTTTTAGTTTTACAAAATCTCTGTATGCGACAAATGACCACCCACAGTATCTGCACCGTGCAGGGTATATGGAGAATGATGAAGCCAACACCGGTAATGCTATGCGTGGCTGGTTGGTGTTTGCAAGTCGTTTTGTAGAAAGCGGAGACTATCCTTGGCAGTGCAGTGGCGGAGCAGATAGTGATAGTGGCAACCTCAAGGCAACATATGGTATTGCTTTTGGTGGTCCTAGTATGGATGAGGCCATAGGTAATGCTAGGTTTAGTTTTGAGGGCGGCAGGGGTCTAGAAACATGGACAAATAACTATCCCCATCGTTTTGGATTTGGGTTGCCTAATGTAGGGGCTTATCCTTCTAACTATACAGATACAGATACCGACTCGTGTTACTTAGGAGCATTGACATATACTCCTTGGTATGGCACTCCATTGTATCTTAGGGGTGTGTATAGTGGTTCTTTTCTAACCCAAGATTATACTGGTGCTGTTCTTGGCTGGGATTTGAGTCGACGTGGTGAGCTAAACTATATCAAGCTATTTCCAGGTATTCGCGGAGACGGTGGCGATGATGTTCCCAACGTTCCTGCTGAAGTTGACCAAGATACGTTCTCGACTGAGCTTGATATCACTCCTGATTTAAGTAACAGGCTTGCTCCCGAACAGATTCGGGAGTGGCGATTTCGGGGGGTTCCTTGGATTCCTTACTCAAAGAATCCAGATGATAGTCTCGGTGCTGGGCTTACGACCTACGAAGACGAACTAATATTAGATATTACAGGCATAACTGGTGTTCCCACACTTTCTGTTGTGGTTACCGGCAATTATGCAGCTGATTTCCCAACAGGGGCTAGTGTGGAGATCAGCGGAACCGTATCGAATGACGGAGACTATAGTGTTACCAGTGTGCTTCAAACAGGTGGGTTGACTTATGTATATTTGGACGGAAGCCTGGTGGTCCAGCCGGGGGCTGGCGGCACAATTACTGTTTCTAGAAATGAGTTTAGGAGACTCTTTGTTTCTCCTGGTATGGTCGGTGCTGACTTTTTAAATGTTTATAGTAATGCTATTTTCTTTTCTGATCAAGGCGATGGGCAGCTTACCTCGTTTACCGAACTAGGCGAAGACTGGCTGAATAACTCAGCAAACGACCGGCCTACTGGTATATATTATATCCCAGAGGAGTTTACAGCGGGCTATAGTCGGTTTCGGTTTGAGACGGGCGGCTCTACACAAGATACTGCTGCAGAGATAGGTTATAAGCATGGAGCCAGATTTAAATCAACTCTTGGGACGGTCTGTGGATTGCAGTTCGAGGGACACGACGGCAGCGGACAGAGGGTAGGCTGCAATACAACTGCGGCTGGTTCAAGCACTGCTTGGGGTACTAGCTATGGGTTACAGTGTGCCGTTTTTGTAGTATCGAATGTGACTATCTCTCAGGTGTTCGAAGAACACAAATACATCTTGTGTGATGCCACTCGTCGTCCATATTCTATTAGTAGCCAGGCTGAGTTTAATGATAGGACTGTTGGTTTTCAGGTCCTTATCGAGCAGGAGGTAGAGGGTGTTTCATACTACTATCCTTTACAAGGAATTCAGAATGTTGGTGGTTTTTGGTATTGGATGACTCCCCAACTGAACTACAATGGAGGTGCGTTGCGACTGGATGTCTATAGTGGTGAATTTATGTGGGATAACATCGAAGAAGATGAGTTTCTGAGTGGAACCGGGACCGATACTGTAAACCTGAAGGTTATGTATTGGTATATAACGGATAGACCAACCTAATAGATGGCATCATATACTACACAGCAAGGGGTTCAGATGACAGTAACCGGGATCTCCGGTTTGTCTCATGATTCTAGGACTCGTCAGAACGTCAAGAAGCGTCTTTCTGAGATTCTTTATTTGGAGCAGCCGCCAGACGATGCTGTGAAACTAGCATATGTAGGATCAACTGAACCAACTCCTACTTCTTTGCTTTTTGTTGGCGATAGAAGTGATTCTCTACATGCCAATTCGCGGGCCAGTACGGTTCAAGAATATATCGGTACACAAAGTCCTATTGATGCCAAGAGTAAGAATTTTGTTTGTACTCAGATTTTTGCCGAAGCAGATAACGAAGAGATTCCTTTGTACTATAAACATGTTCTCCCTTCTACAATTAATCCTGCTTCTGTAAAGATATTCGACAAGAATTCTGTTGAGGTTACCCAGGATAAGTATGTAGTAGAGGCTCAGCTTACATACGATGAAGATGTTGGCATTCCAGAGGATCCTGAGGTTGTAGAGGCGTATTATGTCTTTAATTCTCTGGAGGGTAGTTTTAATAAGTCTACTGGAGAATATGAAGTATATTTTATACAGTACACAGATACCACAGGCGGCGATTCGGTCACTTCAACGTTGCTTAATAACAAACCTGCTTATGAACAAGCTACGACAAGCGACATCTGGCATGTAACTTTAGAACTGAAACCATGGAAAAGGGTATATAACCTCGACCCCAACCTAAAGTTAACATTTTCCGAGAGTAGTAAGTTTGCGATTAGGTATCTTCAGGAACGACGGCTTATGGCAGAGGGACCTTTGTCGGTAGACAATACCTCTCCATGGTTTGTACGTGTTTGCGATGGAGCTTTTATTAATATTATTGGTGCTATTGGCACTACTGGTGAACCTATAAATA
>Ga0180437_10003742_pt1 | contig 22322 bp, 14 predicted proteins | sample SS_ome_4_FD_132410 | JGI IMG/M metagenome (GOLD analysis project Ga0180437, IMG submission 132410) | Hypersaline lake sediment archaeal communities from the Salton Sea, California, USA - SS_3_D_1 metaG | ecosystem: Environmental > Aquatic > Non-marine Saline and Alkaline > Hypersaline >...
GGGAAGCTGGAAGTTTATCCCTCCGGTAAAAATCCGGAGACACTGTTAAAACCCGCCGTTGAGCAAAATATTTATTTTCTAAAAGGGGAGCAACCCGCCCAAGGGAACCTCTCAACCCAAAAATATCGGCTCTACGAGGCTTTAAAAGACTGGCAATGTCTCAATCTAACCGTTTCGCCGGATCGAACAAAAATCGCCTTTGAGGTGCTGGGCGGAGACCTGTATGTGATGAATGTGGATGGCAGTGGATTAATCAATCTGGGGGAAGGGCATCGTCCTCAATGGGCACCGGATAGTCAACACCTGGTTTATATGATTACGCGCGATGATGGCCATCAGTATCTCGCCGCCGATATCTGCTCTATTAAAATTGACGGCAGTGAAAAGCGAGTATTTCAACTGACGCCCGATCGATTGGAAATGAATCCCTGCTGGTCGCCCGACGGCCGTAAAATTGTCTTTGATATCTTTGATGAAGGCGCGATTTATTTATTAGAATTATTTGATTAACCAAGGAGTGAATCAATGAGATTTTTATCACGCTTATGTTTGTTCTTTTTTATTTTAAATACTGAATTATTCACGCAGGTGACCGGATTAGCCGGCTGGGATATTTTTCTCGATCCGGGACATAGTAAAAAAGAAAATATGGGGATTTATGGCTATTCAGAGGCGGAACGGAATTTACGGGTTGGGCTGTGGCTGCGTGACATTTTGCTCGCGCAAACCGATATTGACACCGTCTACATTTCCCGGACAAATGATCGGCAAAATGTAACCCTCGAACAACGGACCGATTATGCGAATTTGCTAGGCGCTTCCTGGTATCATTCCATCCACAGTGACGCCGGTTCACCCCAATTGAATAGCACCTTGCTCTTGTGGGGGCAGTATTATAATGGTCGGGAAAAAGTGCCAAACGGCGGGAAGGCGATGAGCGACATCATGGTAAATATTCTGACCCGGGGCATGCGCACTTCCACACGCGGCTCGATTGGTGATTGCAGTTTTTATACCTGGTCTGATTTCTGTAAAAATAGTGGTGGCCCCTATTTGCACGTCAATCGCTGGACGACCATGCCTTCCGAATTGAGCGAGGCCGGTTTTCATACCAATCCGCGCCAGAATCAATTGTTTATGAATCACGAGTGGAAAAAGCTGGAAGCCATGACTTTTTACTGGTCCATCCTTCAATTTTTTGAAATTGAACGGCCATTTGTTGGCACCTGTGTGGGAATTATTAAGGATTGGGAGACCGGTGTTCCGATTAATGGTGCCACGGTGACGGTGAATGGCCAGAGCTACACCACCGATACTTATCAATCGTTATTTTATAAATTCAGTAATGATCCCGGTCTGCTGCATAATGGCTTTTATTACCTTGATAATTTGCCTGATGACGAGGTTGAGGTAATTGTGACCGCTGACAGTTATTACGGCGATACTTCACGAGTTAAAGTGGTGGATTCATTTTTTACGTTTCATGACATTGCGCTGGTGTCTACGATGCCGCCGCGTGTGATTGCCACCACACCGGCAGCGGGGGATACGAATTTCCCGGCGTGGGATAATATAGTAATTCAATTCAGTCGCCCGATGGATGTGCTGTCAGTTCAGCAGGGATTGACCATCACGCCTGAGGTTTCCCGACAGCTCTCGTGGGCTCAAAACAATCGCCAGCTCATTATTCGGACCGACAGTTTGGCCTTTGAAACCAATTATCAGCTCACCCTGGCAGCGACGGTGAAAGATAAATATAACCACTTTCTGGACGGCAACGCCGACGGGATTGAAGGCGACGGCTTTCGGTTATTTTTTAAAACGGGTCCGGCCGATATGACGCCCCCTCAATTGGTAGCGATTTACCCGCCGCAAAACGGCACCAATATTCCGCTCCACCTGATTCTAAATATTGCTTATGATGAACCGATTGATTCGGCCTCGGTGGACGAGACGGTTTTTGTTTTGGAGCGCTTAAAAGATGGTGCAGCCGTGCCGGGGAAACTTGAACATTATGTGGTGTGCGAAAGAAGTGATTTCTGTTTTTTCCCGGCGCAAAAGCTTTTTGCAGATGAAGTTTATGTGACTCGCATTGCTCCACGTCTGCGAGACCTCTTTGGCAATACCATCACAAAATGGGGTGCCTACAGTTTTAAAACCGCCAAAACGGATTTGAATGTCAGACTCATTGATAATTTTGAAGCTGACCTGACTCAAAACTGGTGGGCACCGCAACAGAGTGGTAGTACCACCGGAATTATTACTGAAAAAACTGGCCATTCGCCGAATTACGAGCGAGTCAATCATCTTACGCAAAGCACGGCGGCGTTGCAACTGGATTACGGCTGGGATTTGAATGCTGCCAGCCAATTAATTCGGCTGTATCTGGCCGGGCCACCGCGGAATATTCTGTTCAACAGCACCGATATTTTACAAGTCTATCTCTTCGGTGACGGCAGTGGCAATCAATTTCGTTTCTGTGTCGACGACAAATATCCCAACGCGGCCGCCGAGAATCACGAAGTCAGTCCCTGGTATTCGATTGACTGGATCGGTTGGAAACTGGTGACCTGGAACATGTCCACCGACTCCGTCGGCTCCTGGATCGGCGATGGTCAATTAGACGGCACCCTGCGGTTTGACAGTATTCAAATGACTTATCAACCGGGTTGCCCCACCACGGGAACATTCTATTTTGATGATTTGTCCCTCGCTAAACCGCTGCCGGTTTCACTCGCAAATTTAAATTGCGATTTACCCACCCAACTTCAGTTATTCCAGAATTATCCCAATCCCTTTAATCCGGTGACCACCATTCGCTACCAGCTTACCCAAAATCAGCAACCGGTCAAACTGCTTATTGTTGATCTGTTAGGTCAGACCGTTCGGACGCTGGTTAATACGCTTCAGTCCGCTGGTGAATATTCGGTTCAATGGGATGGTCGCGACAATAGCGGAAAACCCGTTACCAGCGGCACTTATTGGTATCAATTAATAATCCCTAGTGGCACGGAGACCAGGCGGATGGTGTTGGTACGTTAATTGGTGTGAATCCGGAAATGTAACATTTGAAAATAGGGAGTGCATTGCTTTTATCAGCGTCAACCACACGGCGACGCATAAAGGCGTCGCACTCCTGTTTGATAAAATAATTCGGTACAGTGAAGGTTATTTTGTTGAGCAATTAAATTTACCAGTGAAAAACTCCGACTGGCTCCGTTCCTCTGCTACCTCCCACTCACACCTCACTTCTGGTTTAGTCTTTGCATAAAACACCACCGGACCTTGCTGCTCGTAAAAAAGTTTGAATGAAGTAAGATAATGACTTTTGAGGGACTTGGTGCTTAGTGTTTCAAGAAATTCATTGCTCATTGATTACATTTTAGTTAAAGTCCTTCAATACAGTCATTCAATTTTGTAGGAGTGAATATGTCGAGAAATTTTAATATATTTTACCTGGTTTGCGGGCTGATCCTGTTCAGTCAGGTCCAGGTAAAAGCAAGTCATGTATTAAAGCAGAAATCAAGTGCTTTATTCATAGAATTTTGTCAGGCAATTATTCGGGAACAGGTAACAAGCACCACTGAAAATGATTACGGTTCCATTCATGAACCTCTTCAATTAACTGTCTGTCCGGTTGCCGGCGAAGCGGTCTTTCCGCTGGCAATGGCGTACAAAATTACCCGTAACAAAAAATTTGGAATTGCGGCCATTCGATTGGCGAATTGGTATTTAAAAAAACACGCACGTTCCCACTTAGCTACCCGTTCCGAACCACTGGAATTAGCCCGTTCAAATCAACTGCTTTCAATGGTATTGGCCTACCCGATTTTAAAAAACAATCTGTCCCCGGGACTTCGGCAAATCTGGCAGAAATATTTCATTCAATTGGGTGAATATTTAAGCGCCGAGTCAAGCATTGAACTTGGCGAATGCTCCAGTCAAAAACTGGCTTGGGCGGCGGCAGCCCTTTCCGCCTTGGATAAGCTGTTGCCCCAGGACCGGTGGCGGGTGAGTGCGGAAAAATTCGCTTTCGAAGTAACCCAAAGAATGAATGAAGAAGGTTTTATTGTCGAGGTTGGTTCACCGGCAAAAACCAGCGCGATTGCGCCGGGAGTCACCTTTGAAAGTACCCTCCCGGCCTTAGCATTGTTTGCCCATTTCACGGCTCGGGACGACGTAACCGATTTTGTCCGCAAGGCGCTCACCAATGCTTTATATTTCATTTTTCCGGACGGCGCCGTAGATAATTCCTGGGGAATCTGTTCGGCCAATTGGAGTTCTTTCGGTAATCTGAATACGGCGGGTAGTCAAAGTGTTTTTTCATTGTATCTTGATTACGATTCACGGTTTGAAGCCGCGGCGTTGCGCAATTTATCCTATTTAGCGGACACGGCCGTGAAAGGATTTCTCCCGTTGGGTGCCCATTTCTATCAGAATTATAGTGAATTACCCACCCTGGTACCAACCATTCGGAAGGCATTTAACCTGGCGCTGTCGCTGGAATTTGGCATCTCCCTGGTGGGCGAGAAAAAGGTGCTGCCGGCCGATATTGTCGGTTGGTACAATCATTTTAAGACGCTGGATGTGCTCGTTATTCGGACGGCGGGATATATGGCGACTCTGAGCGCCAATCATTATCTTCCGCCGGCAACCGAATCTGCACCCGGACTTCATCGACCCAGCGGGGGCGCGCTAACGAATTTGTGGAGCGAAGAAATAGGATTCATTCAAACGGCCAGTCAAACCGTTTACCAGCGTCCGACGGCTTATTTTCCTGAAGTGTCCGTCAATCCGTTGCCATTAACGCCGCGAATCGAGTGTCGGAACGAAGACGATTATTTCACCAATTTATATGAATTCAACGGTAAATTGATCAGTCGGGAGAACCAGAATGGAGTTGTACAGGTGCTGTTTAGTGGTAACCTGAAGAATTGGCGGCAACAATCCGGCGATGTGAAATGTATTCAAAATTATTTTTTTTATGAGAATATCATTAAAAAAGAATTACGGTTAATTTATCAAGGTCAGAAGCGGCAGGTGGAGGTCGTAGAACCGTTTGTGATCTGGCCGGGCGCTCGGATTGATCAGAGTGATTTGAACACGGTGCTGATTAAATACCCCCACGTCACCTGGCGCTTACGGATTTTAGACGGTGAGGCAGAAATTAAATTGGGAGAGCAGAGTGAATGTTACCAGTGGCCGGTGCGGGGTTACCAGGCTTTTCCCGTTACGATTCGGTTGCCGAAAAAGAAACAGGGCGAGCAGCTTGACCTGGTTTATTGCCTGGAAAAGGTCTCCCGCTCGAATCGCCACTTTGTTGATTTTGCTATTGAATAAAAGTAAACAGTTAAGGTCTTTTAAGGGGAAATCTGAATTTTGTGGTAGCGTGAGGAGATTCCGGCACTTTTCTCACCAAAAACCGGTGAGAAAAGACCCGAATGACAGCCTGGAAAAGGCCTGGTGAACTGTTACAACACACATCTTATTGCATCCAGATTCCTTATGAGTCGAATTTGAAATTATATTGGTTTGTAAATTGGATAACCGATTTTTTTTAGTCTCGTAAAATTCACAAGGAGCCACAGAATCAACGGAGCTAGCAGGGAGAAAAGCAAAAATACAAACTCCGTGAACCTCTGTTTTCTCCGCTCCTCCTTGTGAAAAAAGTTCGGAATTTGATAGCGCTTTTTTCACTTATTTTATTCTTTGAATTTATTGAATAACGAAGTGCGAAACTTCAGCTACAATAAACCAAACATTCCTTAATGCCGAAATGCCCGCTGTCCGGTAAAAACCATTGTCACCTGGGGTTGGGCTTGATTACAGGCGTCGATTGATTCGAAATCGCGGAGTGAACCGCCTGGGTGACAAATAGCCGTAATCCCCTCCTGAATCCCGACATCAACGCCGTCACGAAAGGGGAAAAAGGCATCAGAAATCATGACCGCCCCGTGCAATCCCCCATTTACAGCGTTAGTCGCCGCGATAATGGACTCGCGATCAGAAGCCGGGCGCTGACCGGATTTAATGGCCAGTTCGAGCATATAGAGCGGAATACCATATAATTTAAAACAGTAACCGTCAGCGAATTTTTCTCTGGCTTTGGTAGCCGCACTTTTGGCCACGCCCACACGGTCCTGTTCCCCGGTACCGATTCCAACCGTCACGCCATCTTTGACATAAATCACTGAGTTAGACGTCACACCCAGAATGACTTTCCACCCAAAGAGCAGATCCATTAATTCCTGGCGCGTCGGCGGCCGTTCAATTTTATATTCCACCCCACGATATTTGGTAACCGCCGGCACGAAATCATTAATGGTTCGAATTCGATTGATCTGGGAATGTTGAAGAATAAGCCCGCCGTCGATTAACGATTTAAAATCAAGAAATTGATAATCGGCATATTCGGCCAGTTGCTCAATTCGTTTGATTTTTACAATCCGCAGATTCGGCCGTTGTGCCAGAATTGCCAGCGTTCCCTCTTCGTACTCGGGCGCGGCCACCACTTCGAAATAGTGTTGACTAAATAGTTCGGCCACTGTCTTGTTCAATGGCCGGTTGAGGGCCACCACCCCGCCCATTGCCGCCAAACGGTCGGCCATAAAGGCTTTTTCAAAAGCGACTTCAATCCGGTCACTCACCGCTACTCCGGAAGGATTATTATGCTTCATCACCGCAGCGGTCGGCTGATCCATTAAAAATTTTAAAATATTTAAAGCCGCATCAATATCGGTGAGATTGATTTTGCCGGGGTGCTTACCGAATTGGAGTAAATCATCGGTACCAATCGCACTTACCAAGCCCCGGTTCGGTTCGATAAAATGGCATTCACCCAAAGTGAGGTTCCCGTTGATTAGCCGGTACATTGCCGCGGGTTGATCCGGATTTTCACCGTAGCGCAGTCCCCGCGTGACCATTTCGCCGGTTTCTTCATCTTTTATTTGCCAGCTCGCTTTTTGATAAATTAATTGGTGCTCCCCCAGTTGGATGACCATTGTTTCCGGAAAATGATCCTCAACAATGGTGCGATACATTTTTTTGATGTTTTTCATATTGATGATTTCCCAGGATTAGATATTTTTTGATCGTGATTTTATTTAACATAAGAATAAGCAGGATTTGAATTCATCAAGTTGAATATAAATTAATTCCCGAGTTTATTTTTGGGATTTTTTCCAACAGATTGAAACGACCCGACAGATGAAAAAATAATGTCAAAATGATTAAAGTCAAAATAATTCCGGAGCCTTCATTTAATTACAAAATGCCCTTTGTTGAACTTACTTCCTGGCGGTTGGGGTCGATTTCCAATGCTTGACGGAGTGCCCGGGCGGTGGCCTTGAACAGCGCTTCAATTTTATGATGTTCGTTCTCGCCATATTCAATCGCCAGGTGCAACGTGATTTTCGCGTGGGTGGCAAAAGCCCGAAAAAACTCAGCGATTAGTTCAGTGGGCAGGTCACCGACTTTTTCACGTTTAAATTCAGCATTTAATTGAAAGAAAGGCCGTCCGGAAAGGTCAACGACCGCCCGCGCCAGTGTTTCATCCATCGGTAAGAGACAGCAGCCGTAGCGTTTTACATTTAAAGTGGCGGGCAAGGCCTCCCGAAATGCCTGTCCCAGGACAATCCCAATGTCTTCTACTGAATGATGTTCATCTACCTGCAAATCTCCCTGGCAGGAGAGGTTCAAATCAAACAGTCCGTGGAAGGCAAACAGGGTCAAAACATGGTCAAAAAAACCAATCCCTGATTGAATTGTACTTTGTCCGCGGCCTTGAAGCTCGAGTTTCAGTTCAATTTTTGTTTCGCGGGTGTGCCGGCTTTTTTCGACCGGTTTCATTGAATGCCCTTTCTGAATTAATTAATCAGAATCATTAATAATTGACCTGTTATTATAAGCGATCAATTGATAAAATGCAAGTAGTTTATCTTTACTGATTGAACGGTAATTCGTGTCTGAAAGAAGCGTCCCTAAAATGTCATTCTGAGGCGTTTTTTGCCGAAGAATCTCTTAATGTCAATGTGGAAATAAAAGCTTTTGTAAAAAAATAATTATCATTCAATTTGAAAATCGCTTGACAAACACCTTTTAAAATATTATAATATCGGGCGATTGATTGGTTTTTAAATAGGAATGGATAACTTTAATTTCTATCATTCAGCTCCAAACAGGTAAATTCAAACAATGACTAATATCCTCGGTATATCAGCTTTTTATCACGACAGCGCGGCCTGCCTGGTTCAGTCCGGTGAAATCATTTCGGCCGCCCAGGAAGAACGCTTTACCCGTAAAAAGCACGATTTTTCCTTTCCGATTCATGCGATTCAGTTTTGCCTGGAAAATAGTGGGCTCAGGGGGAAGGACCTGGATTATGTGGTTTTTTATGATAAGCCATTTTTAAAATTTGAACGGATTTTAGAGACTTATCTGGCTTATGCTCCCCGCGGGATTCAGTCATTTATCAAAGCCATCCCTTTGTGGATCAAAAAAAAGTTGTGGATTAAAGAGTTAATCCGGGAAGAGTTGGCCTTTGAAGGTCAAATTCTGTTCCCCGAACATCATGAATCACACGCCGCCGCGGCTTTTTTCCCGTCGCCGTTTCAGGAAGCCGCCTTTTTAACGATTGACGGCGTGGGTGAATGGACGACCAGTAGCTACGGAATTGGGAAAGCGAATCAAATTCAAATCATTGCCGATATTAAATTCCCGCATTCACTAGGTTTACTTTATTCGGCCTTTACCTATTACACCGGCTTTAAAGTAAATTCAGGTGAATACAAAGTCATGGGACTGGCGCCTTACGGTGAACCGAAGTACAAAGACATTATTTTAAAAGAATTAATTGATGTCAAACCCGACGGCTCATTTAAAATGAATATGGACTATTTCAATTACGCCGCGGGTCTGACGATGACCAATAGAAAGTTTGAAAGACTATTTGGCGGTCCCCCGCGTAAACCGGAATCGAAAATAACGCCGCGAGAAATGGATTTAGCCCGATCAGTGCAGGCCGTGACGGAAGAAATCATTTTACGGATGGCGCGTCACATTCGGCAGGAAACCGGCCAACGCTACTTGTGCCTGGCAGGTGGGGTCGCGCTAAATTGTGTGGGGAATGGGAAAATTTTACAGGCCGGTATTTTTGATGATATCTGGATTCAACCAGCCGCTGGTGATGCAGGGGGGGCGCTTGGGGCGGCGTTAATTGCCTGGTATCAATACCTGGGCAACCAACGGATGACAGATCATCAAAATGACTCAATGAAGGGGGCGTATTTAGGCCCTGAATTCCGGAATGGCAGCATTCTTGAATACCTGACACAAAATAATATTCCGTTTACTGAACTGAGCACCGCTGAAATTCCGCCGCGAATTGCCGATTTAATCGCCGCCGAGAAAGTGGTGGGCTGGTTTCAGGGACGGATGGAATTTGGTCCCCGGGCACTGGGTTCCCGCTCGATTCTGGGTGATGCCCGTTCCCCGCGTATGCAGACGACGATGAATTTGAAAATTAAATTCAGAGAAAGCTTTCGGCCGTTTGCGCCGTCAGTCCTGGCCGAACAGGTTAGTGATTATTTTGAAATGAATCATCACAGTCCTTATATGCTCCTGGTCGCTCCGGTTAAAGAACAGCGCCAAAAAAAATTAACAGAAACCGAGCAGCACCTGTCCGGCTTTGAAAAGCTTAAAATTCAACGCTCCGAAATTCCGGCGATTACCCATGTTGATTACTCCGCCAGAATTCAAACCGTGCATCAAGAAACGAATCCTTTATATCATCAATTAATTTCAGCATTTAAAGAGAAATATAATTGTGCCGTTATTATCAATACCTCATTTAATGTGCGGGGTGAACCCATTGTCTGTACCCCCGAAGATGCCTATCGCTGTTTTATGCGCACGAAGATGGATTATCTCATTCTGGGAAATTATTTGCTTGATAAGACTCAGCAACCCGCCCTGGAGCACGACATTGATTGGCAGGCCGAATTTGAACTGGATTAGAGGTCCGCATGTTATTCGAAGAAATTAAAAATATAAAAAGTACTCCGCGGGATTGGCGGAAGTTTGGCTGGACAGTCGGGATTTTTCTGATTGTTCTGGGACTTATTTTATTGATAAAAAAAAGTAATGCCTTTGCGGTGCTTATCGTTTTCGGTTTGCTATTGGTAATGGTGGGGTGGATTTTTCCGCGCGCTCTTAAACCCGTTCAAAAAGTCTGGATGGCCCTGGCCCTTGTCCTGAACTGGTTTATGACGCGCATTATTTTGAGTATTGTCTTTTATCTGGTCTTTACGCCCATTGGACTAATTTCAAAATTAGCCAGGAAAGAATTTCTCGATTTGAAATGGCGTGAACCTCGACAAACTTATTGGAATTACCGCCAACCAGAGTCAGTTGACAAAACCAGATATGAACGACAGTTTTAGTATCAGCGAGATGTTGCTACCGGAATTCCCCCATTTATACTAAGGTTAAAGTGGTTTTGAGATTCTTTAATTTTAAAAACTCACCTAAATCCTCTCTTAAAAAAGAGAGGACTTAAAGGTTGAATCTTAAAACCACTTTGGGCTTATTATAAATTCTCATCTGTACTTATAGGCTTCTGTATGATAGCGTTTATTCTGCGGATCTAATTTTTGAGCCTCGCGCAGATGTTGTAAAGCCAGATTTTTTCGTTTGGTTTGGCCATAACTTTGCGCCAGATAATAATGAAAAAGGGCCAGCGCATTTCGATGGCGATTTTTTATTTCCTCCGGCACCGCCCGTTGAATTTTAGCCGTTCGCCGCGTGCGGGTATTGCCAACCGCATTTTCCAGATTTTTGATGGCAAGCAAGAGGTTGTCATTCTTAAAATAGGCAATTCCCAGATAACCTGTTAAAAATGAAAAGTTAGGATGTTTTTGCATTAACTCATCTGTTAATTTTTTGGCGATCCGGATGTCGGGTTGCCGCTTTTTGGATTCAGCAATTAATCGCATTAATGCCTCAATTTTGGCCAATTCCTGAAGTCCTTCCTGGCGAGTGGTAATGCGACGTCTTTCGAATAATCCCACCGTGGTTCCGGATGGCGGTCTGGTTGTAGATGGACGATCATCGGTTTGAGTAGAAACGACATTTTTCAGTGAATCCATTTGCTGTACCAGTTGAGCGTAATTCTCCTGCAATTGTGAAAATTCCGATTGCGCGCTTTCTTCTTGCCTGATTTCTTCGAGAAGCTGCTGAACTTCTTGCGAGTTGATGACCCCTCTGATTTTAACCGTAACCGCGAAAGCTTCACCAGCAGGTTCTGTTTTTTCTTCCAGAATTTCAGTCTGAATAAATCCCACCGAAAAGGTTTGGATTTCCTGTTCCGTTAACATATAATTTTGGGTGACATCGTGGGCTTTAAGAAAAGTACCGGCCTGTTCCAATACTTTTCGTTTGGCTTCCATCAGTGCAAAGTCACGGGCTTCAGCTTTACTATCCCGATCACCCATAATGTAGCGTCCTTCGGCAATAATCGTATCCAAGCTGGCGGGTTGATTTGACGGGCTGGCATTTAAAGAAAAGGACAGAATTTGTAATATGAAACCAATAGCAATTAAACGATACATCGTACTCTCCTTTTTAATAGGACTTTATTGATTTGTCCGAGAAGCTTGAAAGCGATTTCAAGGTTCCGACTTTATTTTTGTATTGTTTAAAGATAAACTTATTTCTGTAAAAATCAAGTAAGACTTTTTAGTGGATTAGATATTTCATTGCATTGCAGGGATTGAAATCTTAATAGTGGAGATTGTTTATTAAAAATAAGGAATCGAATGAAATAAAATGAAAAAAAGAATGGTTTTAATGAGTTCCTATTTTTTCAGATGCGAAGTAATCGAGAGGGTAATTTATACTTGTTAGGGTTTCTTTTGTAACATTGAATTCTGGTACCTCGAAAGATTTTTACCCTCACCCCAACCCTCTCCCACCGGAAGAAGGCGTTTGGCTCCCTCTCCCTGTGGGAGAGGGTTGGGGTGAGGGTAAAAGTTATTTCAAATCCACACTAAAGGTAATTTTTATCTAAATTGATTGTATTCACATTATTCTTTTCTAACAATTCCGAGAGCAGCTTCCAATTGCGCTTGTGAGATCAAGGCGTCATATTTAGCACTAATTAAATTACTTTGTGCCTGGATTACCGACACTTGCGCCTCCAGCACTTCTAACAAAGTCCCCGAACCGACACGGTAGCGCTCCCTGGCCAGTCGCAAATCTTCTTCAGCCGAGACCAGATTCTCTTTATTGATTTCGATGATTTCCAGATTGGCCTTCATATTCGACCGGTACTCTTCGACATCGGCTCGAATTTGTCGTTTGCGTTCGAGAAATGTTTCCTGAGCATTTAAGTATCTTAATTTTTCAATGTCTTTGTTGGCTTTGTCCGCGAACCCATTGAAGATATTGTAGCTTAGAGAAACACCGGCATACCAGTTATAGTTTTTATCATATCCTTTATAAACTCGGTCAAATTCGGGACTGAAGCGGCTATATGAAGCACCTGCCCGTAATACCGGCCAGAAATTTCCTTTAGCAATTTTGTGACTAAATTCAGCACTGGTAATGTCAGTCCGTAAGGTTTGCAATTCGGGATTATTTTCTAAGGCGCTTTCAATGGGGAGTTCCATATTTTCCTGGGGTATAAATTCGATGTTTTCATCAACAACTTCGATCGGTGTGCGTGGATCACGGCCCATTACATAGTTTAAATTGTACTTAGAAACATTTACCAGATTTTCCTGTTTGATTAAGTTGCTTTTCGCTTCCCCCACACTCACCCGGGCTTTATAGACATCGGCCTGAGCAACCGAACCAATTTCGTACATACTTTTGGTTCGATTATATTGTTCTTCAGTAGAATGAAGCGCTTCTTCAAACACTTTTAATAATGCCTGTTGCTTGAGGAGATTGAAATAGTAAAGTTTTGTATTGAGAATGATTTGTTGACGAGTGGTCTCGGCAAAATATTCAGAACCACGTTTATCTGCCCGGGCTTTTCGAATACTATTCCACCACCTTCCGCCATCAAAAATATTCTGATTGAGGTTAATACTGAAACTGTTCGAACGTCGGCTATAAGCATCTTGTGAAATCAGTTTTTGTTCATATCGTGTCGGTTTGCCGGTTACCGGAAAAAGCACAATATTGACCGTATCATAGCTGATGGGATCTAAAATGGGGATCTCCATCATTTCGCGTTCATATTCCACCGGTACATCTTGTAAGTATTCCACTTCCCCCTGGTAGGTCTTGGCAATGCGAAGATCGGTATTCAGCGTTGGCAAAATATTAGAATAAGCCATTAAAATTCCTGATTTGGCAATCTTAACATTTCGTTCGGCATTTTTTAGCTCTGAATTATTTTCAATGGTAATTTGAATACATTCCTTGAGTGAAAGTTTAGTCTCATTTTGAGCAAACAACATACTGGCCGTGAGAATCAGTATCAAAGTTATCAAATTAAGATATTTCATTTGTAACTCCCTATTTTTAAGGTTTAAACTGGTAATTTAAAAAGGTGCCGGAAATTGATGTTTCAGAGAATGATATTGTCGTTAAATAGTCGCCATTCGATATGAATTATAATATCCTACTAACAAAGTGGTTTTGAGATTCAATCCTTAAGTCCTCTCTTTTATTAAGAGAGGATTTAGGTGGGTTTTAAAAATCAGCGAATCTCAAAACCACTTTCACCTTAGTATACAAGCATAATGAAATCAGCGGGGAAAAATTCTCTCTTTTTGATTATTAAGAATTTAAAATGATTTGTAAACTTAATTAAACAGCACAAAAAAATAATAATCTCAGCAATATCGTTCTGACAGTTTATCGTATTCATTGAAAATTAAATGTGTTCCTAAAAACGAAGAAGACTTATAAAAGTTTCAAGGTCAATGGCTTAGATTGAGATTATCAACACTGAAAGGATTGTCGTGATAAGAGTTTTTGTACCTGTTATTCAAGCTGATTGTTGAGAGTCAAGAAGTTAATAAGATCGGTGAAAATCGGGTGGGGAATTGTGGGGAATTTTTATTCATAAATCATCCGGAGTAAGTAACGAAATGTAAATTAATTTTAATATTTTCGGATAAACTTGCTAACGATAAGAGCACTAATTACTATTATTTAATTGATATATAAAAACTTATCTCTCTGATTTTATGTAAGTAAAATCTATAACATGAAATTAATATTTTATTTTATAACTTTTTGCTTGACTTTTGAAAAATAAAATTGTATCTTTTGTCTTGTGGTGAATTAGGGGTAAAAGTGGGGAATTTACCCAGATAATGGTGAGATTGAAATTGCAAACTAAATCTTAAAGGTGAATGATGGCCTTCTTCATTGGCGAATATGAATATGCACTTGATAATAAAGGGCGTATTAATATTCCCGCCAAATTTAGAAAAGCAATTTCTCCGGAAGCAAATGATACCATGATTATCACACTCAGTCGTGAAAAATGTCTAGATGTATATCCAATCGATGTCTGGCAAGAACGAATTGTGAAAAAATTGAGTGATTTTAGCGAGATGGATAAGACGCAACGACAGCTAACCTCCGTAATCGGCGCCAATTCAGTTGACTCGGTAATTGATAAACAGGGACGAATTGCCATCCCTCAAAAGCTTCTCAATTATGCCGAGTTGGGAACAAAAGTTTTGGTCGTGGGGGCTTTCAATCGAATTGAACTGTGGAATCCGGAAATTCGAAAAAAATACCTGGATGAAGCGGCAAATGCTCTGGAAGACGTGGATCGTGAATTATTACCTTAAATTAAAATCATTGGCGTATTTGAAGTTAAGGAATTAAACTCAACTAACAAATGAAATCCCAAGAAATATGAATGCTGAAAACGCATTTCATATCCCGGTCTTAGCAACGACAGTATGTGAATTGTTAATTACCAATCCAGGTGGGATTTATGTCGATGGTACGCTTGGCGGAGGGGGGCACGCTGAAGCGGTTCTAAATCGTCTGGACAAATCAGGTGTTCTTATCGGAATCGACCAGGACCAGGATGCCATTGATTTTGCGTCGAAGCGACTGGCGCCTTTTCAAAAACAAGTCCGAATAGTCAAACAAAATTTTGGTGAAATCTCAGAGATTTTAAATACATTAAATATAAAAACTGTTGATGGATTTTTTCTGGACCTGGGAGTTTCTTCATTCCAATTAGATGAATCGCGGCGCGGTTTTAGTTATCTGAGTTCGGTTAAATTAGATATGCGAATGTCCTCAGAAAATAGTCTGACTGCAATTGATATTTTAAATGCTTATGATGAAGAAGACCTGGCCAATCTTTTTTATCGATATGGGGAAGAACGACTCTCCAGAAAAATTGCCCGGCGGATTGTTCGGCGGCGAAAGCAAAATCCAATCATTTTTTCTGATGAGTTAAGACAAATTGTAAGTTCGGCAGTACCCTATAAACAACAAATTAAAAGCCTTTCACGGGTGTTTCAGGCATTGCGAATCGAAGTGAATCAGGAATTGGTAAATTTAGAAAAGTTCCTGGCGCAGATTATTCCCTATTTAAAACCAAAAGGTCGGATTGTGATCATCGCTTATCATTCGCTTGAAGATAGAATTGTCAAGCATTTTTTTAAGCAAAAATCTGGGCACTGTATCTGCCCGCCACATCTGCCCCAATGTATTTGCAATGCCAAGAGACAATTAAATATCATTACCCGGAAAGTAATAAAACCCGGCGCAGAGGAAATTCGGGCCAACCCACGGGCCTCCAGTGCCAGACTTCGGGCCGCGGAAAAAATTGTTTGATGAAATAATTTTTCTATAATAATGATATAAAATCAAAATGTCGAGAATGTATGAAAAAAACCGGATGGCGACAGACAGCAATTCATCGAATTTTTTTGGTGATGAGTATTTTTCTGGTGACGGTAATGTCGATCTTTTATATCTGGTTGAAAGTACGCGTCGGTTTACTAACCGGTGAAATCGAACAATTGCGTCAGCAACAGATGCAACTGATTCAGGAGAATTACCATCTAAAAGGTCAGGTTGTCCACTTATCCAGTTATGATCGAATCACCCAGATTGCCCAGAACCAGTTAGGCATGGTCTTCATTCGTCAGGAAGTGCTTTCCGTAAAACCAGACGTCACAGAAAAATCGAAATAAAATAGAACTGTTTCATTTCGAAGAAATTATTGAAAACCAATGCCAAAAAGAAAAGAACGAATCAAGGATTTACGACGCTTAACCATCGTCGTTATTGCTGTTTTTGTATTTTGGATTATTCTAATTATTCGTCTGATTCATATCCAGTTAATTAACAAAGGGAAATACGTGGATATGGGAATTCAACAGTATGTTCAGGAAGAGAAGTTGGAAACTTCACGGGGAATCATCTATGATCGAAATTTAACCTGTATGGCGATTAACCAACCGATTTTTTCACTGGGAATTGATCTCCGACAGGTCTTGAATCCAAAACAGGTAGCCAGGAAACTCTCAACGCTATTAAAAATAAATGAAAACAAGTTATTAAAAGACTTGACCTCGAACCGGAATTTTATCTGGATTGTCCGAGAAATTGATGAAAAATTGGCAGACGCGGTTCTCGCTGAGAAAATTCAGGGAGTCAATCTCGTTAAGGAATCGAAACGGGTTTATCCCCAGAAACACGTGGCCGCTCAATTAATTGGCTTCACCGATGTGGATGAGCGAGGATTAAGCGGCATTGAATATGCGCTGGATGCTGAATTGCAAGGAAAATCGGGACGAGCGCTGGTTCAACAGGATGCCTTTGGAACCAAGCTCACCAGCGTCAACTACGGCATTGAACAACCTGAGGCAGGCAAAGATGTCGTCCTGACAATTGATTGTACTTACCAAAGTATTGTCGAAGAAGAATTGCGACGGAGTGTGCAATCATTTGGGGCTGACGGTGGAATCGTAGTGGTGCTTAATCCGAAAACAGGTGAAATTCTGGCACTGGCTTGCGAACCGGGATTTGACAATAATCACGCCCGAAATATCGCCCCCAGCCTGTGGCGAAATCGCGCGATTACGGATATTTTTGAACCCGGATCCACTTTTAAAATTGTCCTGATGAGTGCTATTATTCAGGAAAAGATTAAACATACCAAAGATAATATTTTTTGTGAAAATGGGCGCTATGAAATATTGAATCAAATTGTTAAAGACCATAAAGGGTATGGTGAACTGCCACTGGGAGATGTCCTGGTGTATTCCAGCAATATTGGAATGGCCAAATTATCGAAAGCACTCGAGGCCGGTTTGTTTTACCAATATGCGCGTGATTTTGGCTTTGGAAATCTTACCAATATTGATTTAGGGGGTGAAATTGCCGGTGAACTCAAACATCCGGTTGATTGGTCGGATTTCACGTCGATTGCGATGGCGATGGGCTATGAAGTCGCCGTTACACCTCTACAACTGTCGATGGCTTACGCTGCTATTGCCAATGGTGGAAAATTAATCAAACCACAAATTGTCAGAGAAATTGGTGAAAATATCAAAACACCCAAAGAAATCAAACCAATTGTTATTCGTCAAATTTTAACCCCGGCTACGGCCAAAACACTGAGAGATCTGTTAGAGCAAGCGGTTGAACGGGGAACTGGCACCAAAGCCAAAATTGATGGCCTCCCGATTTGTGGCAAGACGGGAACGGCTCACAAGTATGCGCTTGACACCAAAGGTTACTCCCCCAATGAATTTTTGGCGTCCTTTGTTGGATTTTATCCGGCTCAGAATCCTGAAATATTAATCTGTACCATGCTTGATAACCCGCGCACCACTTACTGGGGGGGGGAAGTGGCGGCACCGACTTTCAAACGGATTGTCCAACGGCTGATTAATCTGGAAAATCGGCTCCTGATGCAACAACAACCGCCAGTGGCTGAAAATTCTGAACTGAATTCGCCAACCCGACGAGTGTTTAGCCAATTGCCGGATTTTTCCAATCGACGTTGGGATTGGAGTCAACAGTTGCTGGCAGAGATAGGTATTAAAGCGCTAAAGCTGAATGATGGTCAGGTCATCGCCACCCAGGAACCACCACCCGGTACACCGATTTCCGAAGACATGACGGTCAATTTTTCATTATTCAATATTAATCGTCAGGACAGCGGTTATTGCATTACGCCCGGCGTCGTTGGTCTCAGTTTGCGTGAGGCGGTAAATCGCTTAACCCTGGTTAATTTACAACCCGATATTCATGGAAATGGACGCGTCATTCGGCAGACACCTGCCGCTGGTGAAAAAATCAAAATCGGTGCCCGCTGTCGGCTGGAGTGCCGGGCTGGCATCAAACCCGAACTTTTTCCAGCCTGGTGATTTGACATGGATTTACGCCTGGCAGAAATGGGGAAGTTAAAAAATTGCCCAATCGAGTATGTTGGTAATGAAAATATTCTCGAGCAACCGGTTTCACAAGTTTTTATCGATTCACGGCAAGTCCAACCGGCGTCGCTGTTTGTCGCAATTAGAGGGGAACGATTGGATGGTCACCAATTTCTGGCGGAAGCTTTTGAAAAAGGGGCGTTGGCAGCGTTAGTGGATCAAGCGTATTTTAACACTCAGGGCAAAATAATCGTCGGAAACTTCTTTGTCGTCCCAGATACCATTTTCGCTTTGCAACAATTAGCCAATTATTATCGACAAAAATTTTCAATCCCTTTTGTGGCTATTACCGGGACCTCTGGAAAAACCACTACTAAAGAAATGATCGAGGCTGTCCTGTCGTTTAAATATAATGTATTAAAGACTTCGGGAAATTTAAATAATCATATTGGTGTGCCGCTGACCCTGTTTCAATTGAATCACAAACATCAAATAGCTCTCATTGAAATGGGGACGAATCATTTCGGAGAAATTAAGCGCCTGACTGAAATTGCCCAACCCGATTGTGGCTTGATTACAAATATCGGTCGGGGGCATCTTGAATTTTTTGGCTCACTGGAAGGGGTGGCCCGAGCCAAACGTGAATTATTTGAGGGATTGCCACCCGATGGAACGGCTTTCATAAATGCCGATGATCCGTTGTTGATGAAAAATATTCCGCCAATAAAGCGCCTCGTTTTTTATGGAATAAAAAATGAAGCTCAAATAAAAGGTGAATTTTTGGGAATGCTTCCCACCGGAGAAACTCGATTTAAAGTGTTTAATCAGGAGATTGTTTTGCAAGTGCCAGGAATGCATCATGTTTATAATGCCTTAGCTGCGATCAGCGTGGGTCTGGAATTCGATATTAATGTGGAACAGATAAAGCCGCTGTTAGAGCAATTTAAGCCGCATTCAAAGCGGATGGAAATCATAAGACAGAACGAAATAACGATTTTAAATGATTGTTATAATGCCAATCCCGATTCAACAATGGCGGCTTTGAGTACATTAAAGCAGATGTCAGTCCCCGGACGGAAGATTGCGGTGCTGGCCGATATGCTCGAATTAGGAGACACTGCCGAAACCGAGCACCGGGAAATCGGACAACAGGCACCACAAATGGAATTGGATTTTTTGCTGGGGTACGGACCCTTGACGCGGGTGTTGGTACAGGCCGCTCAAAAAAGCAAGGGCATTCACGCCATTCATTTTGATGATAAAATTGAACTCACGGATTATTTGGTTTCGCTGTTAAAACCAGGCGATTTGGTTTTAATTAAAGGATCGCGCGGAATGGCAATGGAAACGGTATTGGAAGCGATTATCAACTGAAGATTTAGGTTGATAATTAATTTTTGAACGAAAAGTCTCAGACCCTGGTTGTCCGACCGAAGGGAGGGCACCGGGTGTCGTTAGAACCTTATGAAAAACAAAGATCACTTCCCCTCACTCCAACTCTTTCCGTCAGCCGACGGAGAGCGCGTTTAACTCTCCCTCTCCCTTTGGGAGAGGGTCGGGGTGAGGGTCAAAATCTCGCGGACCATACGAGATCATGCGTTAAAAACAATAGGTGTGAATTTGCAATTAACTTGTTGAGTTCGGAAGTCTTTTATACCAGTAGGAAAATCGCAACCCATCAAAGGGACAAATACCTATCACGCAAAGAATCAATGGCATAATCGAATATGTTTAAAAATTTCTATAAAATAGATTTCTTGCTGCTGGTCATTGTGTTAATAATGGTGGTAAGTGGTCTGATTTTGATTTATAGTGCCAGTTCATTCAAAGCACAGACAACCTACAACGACAGCCACTACTATCTGAAACAACATTTGTTTCGGGTTATTATCGGGCTGGCGTTGATGGTGCTGGCCATGCACATTGATTATCATTTTATTCAAAGAATCGCACCTTTTATTTTGCTTGGTGCATTTTTTTTATTAATTTACGTCCTGATCAATCCGGCTGATTCGGTAATGACCGGCACGCGCCGTTGGATTTCCCTCTCGGAGATTCGATTTCAACCCTCCGAATTTGCTAAATATGCACTGGTGATTTTTTTGTCGGTCTTCCTCTCACGAAAAGAAGAAGTGCTGGATAATTTTGTCCAGGGTCTGTTGCCCGCGATTATTTTGATTGGTCTGGTTGTGGTACCGGTGCTCCTTGAACCCAATATGGGAACGGCCATTCTCATTTTATTAATTACCACGACGCTGTTAATTATCTCGGGAGCCAACACCCGGCACATGCTTTTTATCGGTATTTCTGCCTTAGGGATGATTACTTTATTTGTAAGGAATATTTCCTATCAAAAAAATCGGTTGTTAGTATTCATCGATTCAATTCGGGGTATTGAAAAACCGGTCTGGCAGGTGAAACAATCGCTGATTAGTCTGGGAAATGGGGGACTGTGGGGAGTGGGACTGGGTAACAGTAAACAGAAGCTCCATTTTTTACCGCAGCCATTTACCGATTTCATTTATTCGATTTTGGGGGAAGAACTCGGATTTGTGGGGGCAGTGGCGGTGGCTGCGCTTTTTTTAATCTTTTTTGGGCGAGCCATTCGTATTGCCATTATGGCGCCAGATCGGGCCGGCATGTTTCTGGCGATTGGGATTGCCTTAACCATTATGTATTATTTTTTGTTTAATGCCGGCGTTGCGGCTAATTTGTTACCGATTACGGGAATTCCAATGCCATTCTTCAGTTACGGTGGCAGTTCCCTGGTAATGAATTTAATCGCCGTGGGGATTTTACTAAACATTTCTTCGCAAACCAAAAAGAATTCGCTACCCAGAAAGCGGTAGCATTAATAATTAACCGGGCAGAACGTGACAAAAACAGGCACAAAGAAATTACGACTCCTGGTAGCCGGCGGTGGAACCGGCGGACACCTTTATCCGGCCCTGGCTATTGTTGAAGAAGTCGTTGCACAAAATGTTTTAGAGGAAGTCCTCTTTGTGGGTACGAAGAACGGAATTGAAGCCCAAAAAGTACCGGCGTTTGGCTACCCAATTAAATTTGTCTGGATTAGCGGATTTCAACGCAGTCTCAAATTCCGGAATCTTGTTTTTCCGTTGAAGGTGCTCTGGAGTTTATGGCAGTCAGGTCGGATTATTCGTTCCTTTAAACCAACGGTCGTTTTAGGAACCGGTGGCTACGTGAGTGGGCCGGTTTTGTATGTGGCGACTTGGCGGGGCTTACCGACTTTAATTCAAGAACAAAATAGTTATCCCGGCATAACGACTCGCTTATTGGCCGCACGCGTCGATCAGGTTCATTTGAGCTTTGCAGAGTCAAAACAATATTTTAAACGTCAGGATAACTTGCGCGTAACCGGAAATCCGGTATTTAAAAAATTAACGGAATATGATCGGAGTGAAGCTTATCAAATATTTGAACTGGCTCCGGATAAATTCACGATTCTGATTACCGGCGGGAGTCAGGGTGCTCAGGCGATTAATGCTTGTGTGTTAGAGTTATTAGATGATTTAATGCAATCCGATCGATTCCAACTAATCTGGAGTACCGGTAAATCGGATTATGAAATGATTCAGACCAGATGTGCTGTTTACGGAAAACGAATCTGGCGGCGGGACTTTATTGATAATATGGCCGCGGCTTACACGATTGCCGATTTAGCGATTACGCGCGCCGGCGCATTGACTTTGACGGAATTAGCGATTGCAGCGGTGCCGGCAATTCTCGTTCCTTATCCCTACGCTGCCGGGCAACATCAGCTTTATAATGCCCTTTCTTTAATGAAAAGTGGGGCGGCCATTGTCATCGAACAGAAGCACCTGCAGCGTGAAAAATTGTTGCAAACAATTCTGGAGCTATTTCAGAACCCAGGTCAATTAAAAAAAATGCAGGAAAGGATTCAGGCAACGGCTCAGAGAAATGCCAGTA
>Ga0180437_10003743_pt1 | contig 22315 bp, 28 predicted proteins | sample SS_ome_4_FD_132410 | JGI IMG/M metagenome (GOLD analysis project Ga0180437, IMG submission 132410) | Hypersaline lake sediment archaeal communities from the Salton Sea, California, USA - SS_3_D_1 metaG | ecosystem: Environmental > Aquatic > Non-marine Saline and Alkaline > Hypersaline >...
GAAAAGCTCGAACTCCGAAAATGGTGGAGGCAAGTAGCGAAAGCCGCTCGGAACTCAGAAAACGCTTTCGCTATTCCCGTTGTTATTTACCGGCGTAATCGTCAACCATGGCGGATCTTAATTTCGGCGGCGTTCGTCGGCCTAGATTACGGCTTTCTCCGGTTAGACGAACCCGAAGCGGTCAAGTGGTTAAAAATGAAATACGATGAATTTAAATGTTTACCGATTTAAAGAAGGGCGGAAAGTATGGCTAAGATTTTAGAATACGTAGGGAATAAGAAAGGCGTACCAGAAGAGGTTTTACTCATTATAATTTTAGGGGCGAGCGATGATTTTAAAAATTGTTGAGAACAAACCCATTATTAGTAAATTTATAGACGGGATCGTGTTGACGAGTTTAAACGGGGATTATGTCGAAATCGATTTAGACTATACCGGAATTGTTTTTACCGTGATTAAAACCGGGCAACGGTACCGCATCGACAACCAAGGCGATGTTAAACCGTTGCCCGAATAGCTTACCGGAAAAGGTCCCGGACCGCTTCAAAAAGAGCTATTCGCTTTTTGCGGTTGGGGCCTAAAATGTCTATTAGCCCGTCGATTCGAGAGATAACGCGTAAAACCGTAGTAGCGGCGACCCATGCTTTAAACTCGGGGCTACCCATTTTGAATATGATTAAATTTAAAACTTCGTCCGCTTCGGTTTTAACGTAACAATTAACTTGACCCCTGTCCCGGTAGTCGGGACCGTAAATGGCGTAATTGTTTTCCATTAGATGATTAAAAGTTTCTTCGGGGTCTTTTACTTCTAAGAGTAAATCAATATCAGACTCGGCGGTCGGTTGACCGAAGGCGACGGACCCGGTAACAAACCCGGCGGTCATAAAATCCATGGACATTTTGTGTGTAATAGGGTCACACTTTTTAAGGCGCTTAAGGGCTTTTGATTTCTTCATGTATGCAGTTCTCCTTTTTAGTTGAGTAGGTCAATCCAGTAAATAAACGGGCATTGGTTTATATCGTCGCAAAGCGCACCAAACGTGTGGTCGGTCTTAGCTGTACAGGTTCCTAATTCATAACACGGACAATCAGTTCGCCCATTTTTCCAAATATCTTTTTGTCTTTGCTCTTTGTGTCTTGGGTCCATTTATTTATTCTCCTTTTTTTAAGGGTATAGCCCAAACATAAACTAAGATAGCGAAGATTCCGACGCCGAACGTAACCCCGCCCCATATCGCTATTAAACAAAGTATCTCGTAAAAAGTCATAATTCCCTCTACCAATTTTGTGAATCGGTTTCACTTATAACGTGTAAATAGTCGTGCTTATCCACTTCGCCGATAGCATATATTTTTAAGTCGTCGCCGAACCATTCGATTAATTCTTCCGACGCTTCAATTTCAAAACATAGCGTACGGGTCTTATTGTACGCTAACACTTTAACCACGCCGTCGGAAGCGTACAGACTTCGCTGTAATTTAAATATCTCTTTCATTATGCAAGCCCCATTGGTCGATTAAGTATGTGTGTCCATCGTGGTAGCCGTCACCGGGTTTTCTAATGCGGTCGTCCAAGCCGTAAAACCATTCGACGTCGTCGCGCTCTTTTAACTCCTGTATTTTATCGTCGCTTGGTAAGTGGGTAGTGATATACGCACCGTCGTGATAAACGGTGAACTTCGATTGACCGTCGGTGTCGGTATCCTCATAGACGCGAAAGCGCTTTCGTTTATGGGTCGATGTCTTGAGCGGCGGGCGTTTTAGCGTTTCGGTAGTGTCTGACGAATCGACAATCTCGACTTGAACTCTACAAAGCCCACTATCATTTAACGCTTTAGTTATACTCTTTAGGGCTTGACCGATGGTTGCATTGTTGGGTACTTTCACCCGGATATCTAATTCGATTGATTTACTCATAGGTATTATTCCTCTTCATTTTCTGCTACAAAATCGTTGATTAATTGGCGGACTTGCTCAACCGCTGTTACTTGATTTTCGAGACAAATCATTCGAAACCGTTTCCACATATTCCGGTTGATTCCGCGTAATAAAAAATTAATAGTTGTACTCTTTGGTTTAGCCATTTTTCCGTTTCTCCTTTATAGTGTTTATACCGTAAACATAGATAGTGTCGATGTGTTCCCCCATCGCACGGAGCGACGAGAATGACCAACATTTATGAAATTCTTTACACGACACGCGGTAGTAAAATTTTTGGACGGCGTAGAGGGTTTCAATGGTGCATGGGGTCAAGCGACCGTCGATCATAAGGGACATTTTATTTTTATAGGGCTTTGGCATGGGTTTCGGTTTCCTTAGCTATGAGTTAAAGGCGGTCATAAATGCTATAGGTCTCCGCGTCACCTGAACACATATCGATTGCGTTTTTGCAGATGTCGCAAAAGTAAAATGTTTTACCGCCCATTATAAGGGCGCGGCGCTCCACTTTGTATTGGTGCCCGTCTGCATTAAAATACCACGACCGTTGGTCGCTTCTAACGAGTATGTGAGCGGCGCACTTCTTATTCGCGCAAAATTTTTCCATTTTTAATTATCCCCTTTATAAAGTTTTCCATTCGCCGTTTTCAAAATATTGTAGGGTAGTACACCCGTAATGAATACCGAAGTTGTCCAAGGGCGCGAAATTGTAGTCCGACATAAGGCCCTTGAAATAGGTTATGTTATCGTCGTCAAGTAGCTTGAACTTAATAGCGGGCTTTACCTCTTCATCCGTGGGCATGTTTTTAACCCCGGTATGGAATCCGTTTTCGATAATGTCTTTAGTGATAGTCCAATGATTCATGGTTAGCCCCCTTTTTAGCAAACATCGATTAATCGGGTTTCGATTTCGTCGGCTTCCGGGTAGCATTTTTCTCCGTCCGCTTCCGCCATTTCGCGAGCGTCTTCGGTGTCTTCCGCTTCAAATGACTCAGTGTACCGTTCGATTAAATAGCCGTCTTCGTCGAGCGCTACGATTTCAAACTCAAATATGCTCATGTCAGCTTCCTTTTTCTCTATTGATATGATGGTAGTACTTGAGGCGGTAATCAAACCCCGGATAGCGGCTTCGGGTGTCGGGTAATTCTTACCGCAACCGAAAACACCGTCGGCGTAAAACGTTTTATAAGACACGTCTTGATTAACCTTTATTTCGAAAACGCCCGTGTATTTTTCTAATTCAACGTGCTTAGTTTCTATCTTAAAAATTTGTTCGGTCATTTTATTTAGTCTCCTATAAGATTATTCTGTTTTGAGTAATTCCGTGAGCGGTACGGGAAGCAAGACATACGCGCCTTTCTCCTGTTCGGTAAAGCCGGTATTCCGCGTATTTATGCAAGAAAACGTTAGCTCGATTTTTAAGAAAGTCGTAGGCGTATTCAAGGTCAACGGTCCGTAAGATTACTTGGCGGTTTTCGTTCGTTATCGCGTAAGTAATGCAATGCTTTTCGATTGCGGGAATTAACCACGCCAAGTTGTCGAAGGATTCGCTTTTATCCCTAATGTGAGATATGTACTTTTTGGGGATCGCGTTAATAAAATCCGCTTCCGTATGGATTGTACGACCGTATGTATTTGATTGATAGTCGGGGTCTTTGGAAACGGCTTCGAACTCTTCCGCTTCGAATTCTTGGACGGATAAGTAATCGACGCCGAACAGCCACGCAAGCGCCCGATGGTTGTCGCGATACTCTTTAGTGACGCGGTAAAACTTGTCGTTCAAGTCCAGTATAAAAACCGGGTCCGGCTTTATCTTATAAAGAGAGTTCGCGCCCATACCGCCTTTGACCGATACGAGTTGAACTAAGGTGTATTCCCCGTTCTTGATTTCGTGCCCGCAATCTCGACATTCTTTATCGTTCCAATGTCGGTCCGACCCACGGGCGCTTAGCATGGCGTTTCCATTTCCACATTTGGGGCATACCGGAGCGGAGCCGTCCACTTGGATTACTTCCCCGTCTTCCTTCCCTTTAATAAATTCGCGAAGTGTGGCGACGTCTTCAACAACCGGGGCGGCTTCCTTTTGAAAGTGGCGTTTAACGGTTTTTCGGGACCATATTTTCGGAGCGTGTCCGTCTTCTTTTAATTCGGCGGCGTGTTCTTGGGCGTCTTCTCTATATTCCCAACCGCTTTCCAATTTATCGTCAACAACGATGAAGGCGGTATATGCAGCATTGTCGATTATTGCGTCGCGGTCGGCTTGTTCGTAAGCTTTCGGATCGTAGGCCCGTTCGTTTTCCTTAGCGAACCATTTCGGAACGGCGATTTTATCGGTTTGTTCGTCGATCATATCGCGGACCCTGTCGACCCACTGTTTAAATGCATACCGCTCATTGAACGATTTGAAAGTCATTTTAGTTTCTTCGTCTTCTAAGTCTTCCGTCCAGTAAAGCGCGCCCTTTACGCTATCCGTAAAGAATGCATGAAAAGAGCCGAACTTACGGTCGCCGTTGTCGAGCGTGTTCTCGGCGTACTTGTTAATGTAGTATCGGGCGACATCTTGTATAGTGTCACCTATATTGTAGCTCATTAAACGCTTTTCCATTTGTTCTTTAGTGGCGTTCGTTAGTCTAAATCCCATTTTGCGGCCCCCCATCAGTTAAAGGTTAAAATAAAAAGATCGTATATTAAAATATGCAGTGTGTCAATGCGTATCATGTATATTTTTACACCAATATTAGCGCAAATTCCATGCCACGCTTTTTTAATTTTAACTCCGAATTTTATAAACTATTGAATATACAGGGGGAATAATAAAGTTGACTTTGGCGTTTTAACTCAATAAAACTATATAATAAGATATTAATATTTTTTATTTTGAGGGACCCAATTTGACGTTTTTTAAGGATTTGACATGCTAAGGTACGCTTACGGCTCCGAATGCGATAAAATCGCCTTTGATACGCTTTCCGAAAAAGCGTTAAGATCGAAGGCGGACGCGTGTTCGGCGCTTAAGTGTTCTTTAGAAACCTTTGAAAAATGGATGCGGGACAACCAAAGTTTTCACGACGCCGTTGTTTCCGGGCTTCTTGAGGGCGAAAAGAAGTTTCGAAAAAAGATAAATCGAATGGCGTTTCGGTCCCCCAAGACCGCAAACACAAAATTACTCTTGGCGTTGGCTCAAGACGTCTACGGGATCGGCGACCCCCTAAGCGACAAACACGACCCGTTTAAATCGCCGGAAGACGCGGATAAGATAAACGATCAAGATGCAATTGATATCTATTATGAAGTTATGAAAGGCGAAAAGTGACCCCGGAAGGCGTTTTAAAATCAAGGATAGCTGTCTTGCAACGGGTTCGTAAAGACGTTACTGGAAAATTTTTAAAGGGGTTAAAGGCGTACTATAAAACACGACCGGCGGAATTTATAACCGACTGGATGATTACATACGACCCGCGCGTTACAAAGACGCCGCTTTTACCTTTTACTCTCTTCCCGAAGCAAGTGGAATTAGTTAATTGGATACAAGACCGGGTCGAGAAAAAAGAAGACGGGATAATCGAAAAAACGCGCGACTTCGGGGTTTCTTATATTGCGATAGCTTGGGCGGTCCATGCTCTCATTTTTAAACCCGGCTTAAAAGTCGGGATAGGTAGTCGTAAGGAAAAGTTAGTCGACGAAATCGGAAACCCCGATTCACTCTTTGAAAAAGCCCGGTTAATTTTGGAATACCTACCGGCGGAGTTCCGCCCGCCTTATCTTTCTTTGTCTCATATGCGGATCGTGAATCGGGCGACGAATAGCTCAATAACCGGCGAAGCCGGGGACAACATCGGGCGGGGCGGTAGGAATACGGTTTATTTTAAAGATGAGTCCGCGTTTTATGAGAGACCGCAAAAAATCGAAGCGGCTTTGTCTATGAACTCGGACGTTAAGATCGACATATCGACGCCCAACGGAGCCGGAAACCCGTTTTTTCTTAAGCGCATGTCAAAGAAATTCGAGGTTTTTATTTGTGATTGGCGCGACGATCCTCGAAAAAATCAAGCGTGGTACGAAAAGCAATTAGATCTTTTCGACCCGTGGATTGTAGCGCAAGAAATCGACCGGGATTACTACGCATCGATAGAGGGGATTTGTATCCCGGCGAAGTATGTTCGGGCGGCTATTGATTTCCCATTAGCGGCGGAAGGCGCTAAAAAGGCGGGTTTGGATATAGCCGACGAAGGCAAAGACGCGAATGCGCTTTGTTTGCGACACGGATCGGTTATAACAAAAATCGACTCTTGGAAAGTGGGGACTACGACCGAGACCGCCCGGAAAGCCTATTCGATATGCAAGGCGCGCGGCGTAGAAAGTTTAACTTACGAGTCAAACGGTGTGGGCGCGGGCGTTAAAGGGGAAATGAGGTCGATAAAAGAAAAAGAAGAGAGTGATTATAAATTACATGTAGCCGGGATAAACCCCGGATCGCCTGATTTACCGGGCATATGGGCGGAAGGGAAGTTAGAAAAAGATATGTTTGTAAACATTCGGGCTAAACTTTGGTGGACTCTTCGCCGAAGATTTAAACGAACGTATCAAAAACGAACCGGCGCTCGTAATTGGCCTGACGATAAGTGTATTTCGATTCCTAATAATCATCAATTAATTTTGGAACTATCGCAACCAAAAATATCACAAAACGACGCGGGTAAATTGCTCGTTGAGTCAAAGAAAGCAATGGCGAAGAGGGGCGTTAAATCCGGTAATTTAGCTGATTGTCTTATGTTAAGCGAACATAAACCGACACGGGTTTTCGCTGCGTGATAAAAAACTTTTTATATTTACTTGTCTTAAGCGTCGACCTCTTGTTTTTAACGGTGTGGGTTATGTTTCTTGAGCAAGTATTAAAATCGATAGGGTGGATAAACTAATGTTAAAATACATAGCTAAAAAGTTTTTTAATGCTCGTAATTATGCCATTTCGACGGTCACAAATATAAAAACACCGACCGCCGTTTATAATAATTGGACAGTCGAAAAAGCGGTCAAAGAGGGTTATGGTTTCAATACGTGGGTTTACCGGTCCGTTAACTTGGTTGTTAAAAACCTTGCGAGCATACCTTGGGTAGTACGGGACGAAAACGAAGTAAAGCCCGAACATCATATCAGTAAAGTACTTTCCAAACCTAACCCGTCGGTGTCTTCTAATGATTTGTGGGAATTACTCATTTCTTGGTTAGAACTCGCTGGTAATGGGTATGCAGTTAAGGTCAAAGTCGCCGGGGAAACCCAAGAACTTTGGCCCGTATCCCCGGATAGGATACACCCGGTACAATCTCCGACCGTGACGGAATGGATGCAAGGCTACGTCGTGGACCCTAACCAAAAAGGTGAGCAAAAGTTCGAGCCGGAAGCGGTTTTACACCTAAAGTTTTTTAATCCGGCGAACCCCCTTTTAGGGATCGGGCCTTTACAGGCGGTCGCTAAAACCGTGGATATTGACAACGATCAACAAAATTGGTCAAAGTCTACTATGCAAAATAGAGGGGTTATTGACGGCGTTATGACGTTCGAACGCCCGTTTGACAACGAAGACGACGCCGACGCAATCTCAAAGCGAATTAACAAGAAGTACGGCGGAAGCGATAACGCTCGTAAGATTGCGGTACTCGGGGGAAATGCAAAGTATCATCGAACCGCCATCACGCCCCAAGAGTCGGATTTTTCCGCGTCCCGGAAGGATAACCGAGACGAAATATTTATTGCTTTTGGGGTCCCGCCCCAATTGGGCGGGAGTCAAGAAGCGTCTACTTATAATAATTATGAGACGTCCATTTTAATTTTTTGGTTTTCGACTTTAATCCCGATTTTAGATGATATTAAAGCGACGTTGAACTTTAATTTCGAGGATGAATTGGCCCCGGATGAAACGATTTGTTACGACTTATCTAACGTCAAAGCGATTCGAAAAGCTATGCTTGACCAAGCGGAAACCGCCAACATTCTTTTTTCTATGGGCGTTCCATTTGAGAAAGTAAATCGTATTTTCGAATTTGGCGTCGAAGAGTTCGACGGGTGGAATAAATCATATATTAAGACCGCTGGTTCTAAGATCGCGGAAGAGGTTAACCCGGAGACCGAAGAGGAAGAAAGGGCGGAGCCGAACCCGTTTAAGTTAGTTCATAAGCGCGCGGCGGGGGACACCGAAACCGCTATCGAAAAAGCGGCGGAAGAAAACGCCCCGACGTTTGAAGTACTTCTAAAAGAATGGCAAGATAAAATTTTTGACGCTATTGACCGGGGCGAAGCCCAAGACGCGACTAAGATTTTAGACGAGACGAAGGACGAGTGGTTGAAGGCTATCGGAAGTCTTTATATTGAAACCGGAACCGTTTTCGGTATGGACATAGTCGAACCGCCCCGGAGTAATCCGGTTAAAATGAGTTATCGAGCGGCGGAAGATGTACTTTCCCAATCGATTTTAAATTACTTGGAAGCCGAAACCGCTGTGTTAATCGAGTTTAGCCATATCGCATCGACAACCGCCGCTTTAATTACTCAACACGTGGCGGAAGGCTTAGTCGAAGGGTACACAGCGACTCAAACTCAACAAGCCCTTATTGATTCCGGGATTTTTTCAGAGTCACGGGCTTTAATGCTTTCCCGGACAATTACGGGGACCGCCGCGAACTTGGGCCAATGGCGGGCGGCTACTATCACCGGAGCGACACACAAAACTTGGATTACCGCCGGGTTCGAAGTGCGGGACACCCATATACCGATGAATAATGTTAAAAAACCTATAAATGAAGTCTTCACCGTTGGCGGGGAATTAGCGCGTTATCCCCTTGATAATGCCCTTTCGCCCAAGGAAAGGGTCAATTGTCGTTGCACCTTAGTTTATAGCATAGAAGACTAACTAAAAAGAAGGAGAACAAAAAATGCCGGGTAAATTAACGCATATTAAGGAAACGCGGGAGTGTAGCGATATTAGGGCGGACGGTCCCGAAGGCGTGGTAAAAGCGTATTTAACGAAGTGGGGGACGATTGATAGTTATAACTCGACCTTTATTCGCGGGAGTTTTAAGAAAACTTTTTCGGAACGCGGATCGAAGATTAAACTACTCTATAACCACGACCCTTTAGCCGGTAAAGTTTTAAGGACCGGAGAAGACGAAGTCGGCCCGTGGGTCGAAGTACAATTTAATTTGGATACCCAAACCGGTTCCGATGCGTTCGCCCATATCCGCGCGAAAGATATCGATTGTTTTTCATTTGGCTTTAACATTTTGCAAGCCCGAAAAAATGCGGACGGTGTGACCGAGATTTTAGAAGTACGATGTTTTGAAGTTAGCCCGGTAGTATTCGAAGCGAACTCGGAAGCAAAAATCGTCGAGATACGCGCCGAAGATTTTAACGAAACTCTCGATATTTCGACCTTACGTGGCGAAGGTTGGCGGGCGTTCGACGCATTAGCGAACACTATTGACGACATAATGTGGAATGATAACACGCCCGACGAAGTACTTTCGAAAATAGATACCGCCATCGGCGATTTTCATATGATGTATATGCAATGGCTAAACGATTATTTAACTCAATTCCGTGACGACATCGACGCCGCTATGATGGAGTTGAGACACTCACCGGACGAAGTCAAGAATGAACTCCGGTCGGTCAATAAAGATGAATTAATAAGTAGTACTTCCTTAACTAAGGAAGAATTTGAAACCCTGCAAAGGGGCGATTTACTAAAAACCGAATCTCGAAAAAAGTTGTCGGATTTGCCGGACAATATCCGCGAAGCCCACCAACGAAAACGAGTCGAAGCCGTTTCGACACTTTGCGACGAGTTAAGAGAATCCGGTTTTACTGACTTGGAACGCGAAAGGTTTAGGGCGCTTTTGGGAATCCCAACCGCTAAGGCAACCGCCAAACGGTCGGATGATAATGTAACCACGCTTTTAAACGCCATCGATTCCTTGAAATTGTAATAAGTAAAACTTAACTGTAAACCAAAGTGGAGGAAATTAAAAATGCCGGATATTCAAGATTTAAATGAAGTTATTGAGGCGATCAATAAAAAGTTTGTCGAGTTTAAAGAGACGAACGAAAAAGCTTTAGAAGAGCGGACCGCCCGCAACGGCGAAGCACTTTCGGAAACTCAAGAGAAGCTTGAAAAAATTAATGCGGATATTACCGAGATTCGCAAAATGCAAAATGAACTGGAAAAGCGCGCGGCGCGTCCGAATATCGAGTCCGGCGGTGTAATAGTTACGCCTGAAATGGAGTTACGAAACGCCGCGTATGTTAAGTACTTGCGTTACGGAATCGGCGAAACCGGAAGAGCAAAATTCACGCCCGACGAGTTACGCGCCTTGGCGGGTACTTCTGACGTCGACGGTCAATTCTTGGTCCCGATTGATTTCGAAAGCGAATTGATTATGAACGCTTACGACTTAGCGGCGGTTCGCCCTCTTTGTCAGGTAGGCACGACTTCGCGCGACACGGTCCAGTTAGGCGCATTGAGTAAACCGACGGTTGCTTGGGGAAAACGCGCGGTTGCTGTAAGTCAGCAAGACCTTGACGCGGGCGGTCTGAAGGTAAGCATTAAAAACCTTCGGGCTTTAACCCTGATTTCAAATGATACCCTTGACGACGCCGCCGCTGATATTATGGCGGAACTTCGGTCTGCTTTCGAAATGGCGATTGCCGAAGCGGAAGACGACGCGTTCATCGCCGGGGCCGACGAAGACGCACCTCCCGGTATTATGGCTAATACTACTGTTCAAGCAAATTATGTTGCTTCCGGCGTAGCCGACGCCATCGCCGACGCTACTCATAACGGTATGGACGCTATCCAACAAATGTACTACAAAGTGAAATCAGTTTATCGTCGTAACGGAACCTTTGCTATGAATTCAACTACCGAAGCCGCCGTCCGCGCATTGAAAGACGGTGAAGGCCGCTATTTGTGGGAACCGTCAAGCCAAGCGGGCGTTCCGGTTGCTCTCTTAGGTCGACCGGTAGTAAACCCGGAAGGTATGGCGGACATAGCCGCGAACTCATATCCGATGGTTTTCGGAGACTTCCGAAGTGGTTACAAAATCCGTGACCGTGCGGGCCTTGTTATTACTCGCTTGCTTGAGCGATACGCCGAGTATGACCAAACCGGGTTCTTGGTCAAGAAACGAACCGGCGGTCAAGTGACCTTACCGGAAGCGTTCGCACCTATGAAAATCGCCGCTTCCTAAGTAGCGCGCTTTTGAAGAGGTATATTTTAAACTTTTAAGTGGAAAGGGCTTTAGTATGAGACATAAATTTATAGGCTATTCGGTTATGGTCCTTTTGATTATTTTGACCGCTTCGTTTATCGGAGCGGCGGAATATAACCGACCGAGTGTGAAAACTCAAAAGCTTTATCTGAACAACGTGGAAGTTACGGCGACCGCTGCGGAACTTAATAAAACCGACGGGCTTGATTCGGGGGATATTGTCACAACGACCAGCACAAGTGTTATGACAAATAAAACCTTAACCAGTCCGGCAATCAATACGGGGACATTGACATCCCCTATAATTAATACGGCAGTATCTGGAACGGCAGTTCTGGATGAGGATAATATGACATCCAACTCCGCGACCCAATTGGCAACTCAGCAATCAATCAAGGCTTATGTGGATTCCGGGCGTCAATTATTAGTTCAAGGCGAGATTGTAGACGTCAGCACGGCGGCGAGTTCTTGGACGGTTTCGCCGGTTGCCGGGGACCTTGTCGGAGCGTATGTCGTGATTGACGGGGCCATAACCGTTGCCGACGCGTCGATTACTTTCGAGATTGGGGGCGTTGCCGCGACCGGCACGCTAACGGTTGCTTACTCGGGTTCGGCGGCGGGTAGTGCTTTTAGTCAAACAATTTCGGGCACGAATACCGTAACCGCCGGACAAGCCATCGAAATTATAACCGACGGCGGGAGTACGGACGCGGCTAAAGGGACGGTCGTTCTTGTTATCCAAGGCGTACCGTCAACACCGCTCCGGTATATCCAAGGTGAGATTGCCGATGTTAGCACCGCCGCAAGTTCTTGGACGGTTTCCCCTATCGCCGGGACGATTACAAATATTTGGACCGTGATTGACGGAGTAATCGCAACCGCCGACGACGCTATTACTTTTGAAATTGGGGGAACTGCTATTACCGGCGGGGCCATAACGATTGCCTATTCGGGATCGGCGGCGGGGGATGTAGACACCGCCGCGCCTACCGCGCTCAACGTTGTTACGGCGGGCCAAGCAATCGAGATTATAACCGACGGCGCGAGTACCAATTCGGTAAAAGCGGAAGTTATATTCGAGATTACGCCCTAAGTAGTTGAGCAATTCGGCCATTTGAAGTACAAGTAAATTATGTGAATTAAATTAATATATGGAGGATTAAAAATGGATTTTGATATCGGAAGTAATTTTACCATAAGCGAAGGGTTAAGCGCTTTGTCTCGAACCGTGGACACGTATTACACCGCGTCCATTGACCATAAGGGCGGTATCCCGGCATCTTACTTTGTAAGCTGTGGAACTTGGGCGACTTCATTTGTCGCTACACTTCAACACTCCGCCGACGGGTCAACTGATTGGACCGACGAAGCGGACACTACCTATAAAAATACCGTGTCGGTTACGTTGACCGAAGCCGGTTCCGGTCAAATTAATTGTCCGAATCCGCGTCGTCGTTATACGCGAGTCAAGGTCGCCGTTGGCGGGACTAACGTTTTTGGCGTAACTAATATGAAAGGGCCTTTGGACGCGATTTACCCCTCTTCTTAAGATTTGAAATCGTGTCTAATCAGTCGGGGCGTTGTTCGCCCTTCGCCCCGACGCCCCTATTGAATTAAAAGGAGAATTAGTAAAATGTTAAACCTTAAAATGAAAAAGACTGTAAAGGGATGCCCGGACGGATTAACGGTTATCGAATACCAGAAAGGCGAGACTTACCAAGTCCCGGAAGAGTTAGCTGATGTATTTTTAACTCAAATGAAAGTCGCCGTTAAAGTAAAAGAGAAGGGCGCGCCCATTAAAGTGGAAAAGTCCGAGATTGATAAAATTATTGAGACGACGGATTTAAAAACAAACCCGAACAACGATAAATAATAGGGGCGCGTTATGGCTTGGGAACTATGCACGTTTGCAGATTTAAAAAAATTTTTAGGGCTAACGGGAACGGCTATAGCCGATTATCCCGCTTTGGAGGTTATTAAACCATCGGTCGAGTACGCTATCGAAAAGTATTTGGGGCGTCAATTAGAAACCACGGAGCGGACTGAAACTTTTTATTTAACCGGGCCGACGGCGATGGTTAGTTTAAAAGCCCTACCCGTAGCGAGCGTTAGTTCTTTGTCTATAACGATGCCCAACGGGTCGACCGGAACCTATACCGTAGATGATTATTATATTACTCAATACGGCTTGGCTACCTATGTGGACCTTAACGACGCGAAGGTTGAAATAACATATACCGGCGGAATCGGAACCGATGTCGCGGACGTTTTCAATAATATTAACCGCGCCGCTGTTTTGCAAACATCTTTCGAATTTCAAACGAAAGATAACGTCGGAGCGGAAACAGTTTCGATGGAGGGCGGAAGTACGAGTCGTCCCGAATTAGGTTTATTAAAGGAAGTAAAACGCCTTTTAGCTGAACACTTACACCCGTTAAAAACGACCGGATAAACAAGATGTCTAAAAGCCCGTTACAATTAAAAGTCGATTTAGGCGGTGTCCCGGAATATTTCGAACGCTTACCCGAATCGACGTATAAGCAAGCGCGGGAAGTGTTTGCAAAGTCCGTTTTAGCCGCCGACCGGAAGGTAAAGAGAAATGCCACGGACTTAATAAAAGTACGAACCGGGCGCTTACGTCGGTCAATTCGGCATAGCGTTAGCGGTATGGACTTAGCTACTTTAAGGGCGTCAGTTTTTAGTGGACACGATGGCGGGGGAAAAACGGTTATATACGCACCAATTCACGAATTCGGCGGAACCGTAAAAGCCAAGAACGCCTATTTAAGAGTTCCCGGCGGACCCTATTTGAACGTTCCGATTGGCGAAAACTTAACCGCCGCCGGGGTTATGCGGTTGTCCGCCCAAATGGTATTCGCCCAAGGCGGCTATATATGGCGGGCTAAAAAGGGTAAACGTTGGTTAGTCATGTTAGGTGGCGAACCTATGTTCGTACTTATCAAGCAAACCAAGATTAAAGCCCAATTAGGTATGAGGAAAGCCGCCGACGACGAAGTCGACGTAATCTTAGCCGGACTAAAGAAAGTATTAGGAGAAGAATAATCATGGCATACACGCCCGCCGAAACCGCGATATTAAACGAAATAAAAGCCCGTTTGGAAAATATCACCGTTGCAAATGAGTATAATAACGAATTTAAAAAAATCGTACGCGGTCAAATGGAACCCTTTAAGGGCTACGACTTACCGGCGGTCAATTATTATAAGCCGACCACGGAAGTGGAAAAAACCCCGTATGGAAAAAATAAAAATTTAATGTCGGTTGTTGTAGAAGTGCACTCGAAAACCCGCGACGATTATTTCGTCGACGTTGCGGATTCCTTAGCCGCCGATGTTGCAACCGGCTTATTTAGAGCAACGACCGCCCCCAAAGTGTCGGACACGGAAAGTATAGCGTTAGGGGGAACGGTTCAAACTATAACGTATTTAGGTCATAGCCCATTTATTGGACCGGGCGAAAAGCCGTTTTGTGGTACGCTTATACGCTTCGAAATACTCTTCGAAAGTAATATAGGCGATATGGAAAACTATAGTTAAAGAAAAGGAGAATACTTTATGTCAACGTCGGAAAATGCAAAAATTCAATTCGAAGCCGGTCAAACCCTTACCACATACGAGGCGATGACCGATTCGGGAGACCAACAAGTTTTTAATTCAACCGGGGCGGTATGGTCCGGTAAAGCAGGGACTACCCCTTCGGTTCGTCCTAACGGTATCGTAACCGGACGGACTCTTTTAACCGCGCAATCAACAAACGACGCGGTTAATATCGCGGCTTTTACCGCGTATTCCAAAGGAGTATTACAAACCGTTTCCTCAACAAGTACAACCATAACAAGGACCGCGACGGCTACGAAATCCCAAGTTCATTCTGTTACAATGGCGAGCGACGGTTCTATCGCGGTTGTAGAAGGGACAATAGGCGCGACACAAGCTTTTTCCGAAACCCGCGCCGCCGCCGGGGGACCTCCTTTGATTCCGGTCAACGATGTCGAACTCGGTCAAATTCGGGTAACAACCGCGACCGCCGCCGCCATTACCGCGAGCGAGATTTTTCAATTAGTCGGGACTCACACCGAACGTTATGATTATCCCGGTTGGTCGGAAAACAACGTCGGCGACGGGATTAACTCCGACGAGTCCGGGAAAGTAAACGCCTATATTGAATTTGATTCGGCTTTACCTAACTCACATACGGGACCGGTTCCGAAAGCGGTTTATAATCAATATTATACTCCCGTTTACGCCGACTTGGGTCGGGCTTTGGACTTCGTCCCGGCGGAGAACACGCACTCGGTGTCCTCTTCTCAATACTACGGCGGGACTATCGGATCGAGGTCAACAACTTTGGGCCAAGCTTCATTTACCGCGCTTTTAGCTGACGGTGTAACGGATACGCTTGTGAGTTTAAAAGATGAAATTATAACAACAAAGATGTTCCCGGACCGCAATAAAACCCCGTATATCTTGACTCAAGGTAAATTGGGTTTGGCGCGGACTTTTCCGGTTGCCGATCAAAATCAAGCGGCGGCGACTCTCTCAAGTGAGACGGCTTCCGCCGAATTTTCAAGCTAATTTAATATTAACCAAATAGGGCGAAAAGAGTAAATTATGATTTTAGTTACAGGTTATCCAAGATCGGGAACGGGCTACGCGGCGAAACTCCTTAACGGCGCGGGTGTGGGTGTGGGTCATGAAACCGTAAAAGAAGACGGGGCGGTTTCATGGCTTCACATTGCATCGGGGTCGGTCCCGTGGTTAGAGGGCGAAATCGAAACAACCGAGTGGAGTAAAGTTATCCATTTGGTCCGTTGTCCCCTCGACGTTTTGTCATCCGCTCAAACCTTGAGCGATGCCGCGTTCGATTATATGTTTCGGTTTTTAGGAGAACATCCCGGCGGTGAACGCGGGCTACGTTGGTATATGTGGACGTTTTTAAAATGGACCGCATTAATTGAGGCGGAGCGCGATTATTATTTTAGGGTAGAGGATTTAAAAGACCCGGCGGTTTTAAAAATATTGTTGAGTATAACCGGCGGGACCCTTCCCGATTTATTTGTACTACCGCCGACAAATGTAAATTCTCGGGCGCATCCACACTACACTTGGCTTGATTTAGAACTGGCGGACCCGGAACTATCAAAAGAGATTCTTGAATTGACCGCGAAGTATGGTTACTCAACTTTTAGATTCGGCGCGGTTATGATGGCTAAAGATGAGGCGCGTAATTTAGACCGTTGTCTTTCCTCTATTCGGGGAATCGTCGACGAGATTATTTTAATTGATACCGGGTCGACGGACGACACGGTCGCAATTGCTCAATCGTACGGGGCGCGGATATTTCATTCGCCTTGGCGAGATAGTTTCAGTTTTCACCGTAACGAAAGTTTAAATTATTCGTCGTGTGATTGGGTGATACAAATAGATTGCGACGAAGAATTAGTCGGCGATACTACCCAATTCCGAACATTTGTGGAAGCAGTTTCGAAGAGCAAATATAATGCGATGGCTGTTTTATTACGCGATATACACCAAGGCCGAACTACTATGCAATTTAACGCCGCCCGTATTTTTAAACGTGGGGCGGTCCACTTTGAGGACATCGTCCATAATCGCCCGGTATTTGTAGGCGATGCGGCTATGTCTTCGGACGAACCAGTTTTTTGGTTGCATCATTACGGGTACGACTTGACCCCGGAAAAGAAAGCGGCAAAATTAGACCGGACAAAAAGATTACTCCTTAAACGAATTACAGATAACCCGAAAGACGCCGACGCATATTTTTATTTATCTCAAGTTGAAGGCGAATTAGGGAACACGGAAGAGGTTTTACACTTATGCGAAACCTATATTCAATATCGGGATATATGCACAAAGTTTAATCGGAGTGTTTTTTATACCCACTTGCAAGCTTTGGAAGCAATCAAGGGTTTGGGCGAAGAGTACGAAGCGGCGTTACATAAGTACATGAATGAACTACCTAACGATTTAGATATAACATTTACCGCGATAGAGTACGCTGCAAAAGTTAAGAACATTAAACTCTTAAGGACCGCCGCCGAAAAATTCGTTGAATTGTATTCGGTTTATTTAAAAGACTCACACACGCAAGCGAGCCGCTTTGTTTATACTTCCCGACCGGAATGTTTAGCAACGGCTTTGTTTTATGCGTCGACGTTGGCGTTTTCAACGGGGATAGAAGCACTAAAAAGTTTTAGCGCGGTACTACCTAAAACCATGGAAGGGTACAAGAATAGGGCGATAGAAGACATGCACACCGCATGTAATAATTTAGGAATAACTTGGAAGTACATACAAAGAGAAGAGGGGGTTTAAATGGGTTTTAATATTGATAAATTTAGGAATGCTAAAACGAAACCAAGAACCGATGAATTAGAAATAGAAGTATTAAAAAGCTTTTTCGAGGAAGGCGAAAAACCTATTTTTAAAATGCGGAACCTTACCGGGCATGAACTCGCCGAGTGTCGGGAAGCGGTTACCGCTAACAAACAATTAAGGGCTTTGGTTGAAAGTTTAATGTCGGAAAACGCTTTAGATAAGGCGAAAGCGATTTGTGAAAGTATGGGTTTGGGAAGCGACAAGACGCCGGGTGATTTGGTTAACCGAATAGGGATGTTAAAGCACGGGCTAATTGAACCCAAATTCACTAACGAGGATTCCGTCCGGCTCGCTTCACTTTTCCCGACTCAATTTTATCAATTAACAAACCGCATTGTTGAATTGACGGGACTCGGGGCGGAATTGGGGGAATAGACCGCCTTTGGAACGACCCCGACGTTAGGTCGAGTATGGCTTTAGCGTATGGAGGCGGGTTAGGGGCACAACGTTTTTTATACGAAGTACGCCCGGATATTTTCCCCCAAGGGTTTTTGACGGTAGTAGAAACGGAATTATGGTCAAGGTTTATTACTTATATAAAAAGGAAAACTAAATAATGGCGAATGTACGAAAAACAATCGAGATTATTTTTCAAGGGGTCGACAATGTATCCGCGTCAATTAGTGATATATCCGATTCCCTTTCGGCTTTCGGGGGAAAAGTCGAAGCAATCGCCGAACCGTTTTCAAAATTAGCGGACGGAGTACTCGCAACCGATGCCGCTTTGCTCGCTTTAGCGGCGGGCGGTTTAACTTACGCTTTTTCGAAATCTAAAGAGTTTGAAAACGCTTTAATTGAATTGAAAAAAGTTACAGACGGGAATCAAGAGTCGGTAGAAACCGCCCGCCTAAATGCCTTAGCCCTTTCGGACCAATACGGGGAATCGTCGACGCGGATTTTAGATTCGACCTCAAGTTTTATCCAAGCCGGTTACAATATCGAAGAGGCTATGGGCTTGACTAAGTCGTCGATGGACTTAGTTATCGCGGGCGGTCTTGAGGCGTCCCAATCGAGCGAATTGCTTATCGCTACCCTAAAAGGGTTCGACGCGCCCGCCACGGACGCGGCGCGGGTTATCGATATTCTAAATTCGGTGAGTAATAAATATGCAACCGACGTTGAGCAATTAGCGCGCGGTATGAGTAAAATCGCGCCGATTGCTCAACTTATGGGTTTCTCTTTTGAAGAGACCGCCGGTTTATTAACTCCGGTTATCGAGGTTTTTCGTTCCGGGGACGAAGCCGCCGTCGCGCTTAAGACGGGCCTTTTAAAACTGATAGACGACGCAAAGCCCGTTAAAGACGCGCTCGCCGCGATTGGGGTTTCTCAAACCGATTTAAACGGTAAACTTCGGTCCGGTAAAGATGTACTTTTAGATGTCGCGGAAGCCTTTAAAACGGCGGACGAGAATGATAAATTATTTTTAACTTCCCAATTAGTGGGGTTAGAGCAATCCGCTCGTATGGTTACGGTTTTTGATAATCTCGCGAAGTATACCGGAATCGTAGGCGTGGCGCTCAACTCCGCCGGGTCCGCCGCCGCCGAAGTCGCTTTACGGTTAGAAAGCGCGGAAATAGCCGTCAATCGTTTTACTACCGGTTTCGAGAATCTCGGAATTGCCATCGGGGACGAATTCCGGGTCGCCGCCGTTGGCGCAATAAACGGAATGACAGATATCGAGAACGCTATCCGGGAAGGCGTAACAAGTGGAGCGTTCGAACCCCTATTCACTTTAATTAGTGACTTTGCAAACGAAGCGGGATTCCTTTTTAGAGACATCGCGAAGGCGTTACCCGAAGCATTTTTAAAATTAGACTATACTGGAATAGGCGAAAGCTTTTCCGCGATTCGGGAAACAATAAGCGGCTTATTCGATGGGTTAGACTTAGGGGACCCGGACGACTTAGCTGTCGCAATGCAAAAAGTTATCGATACAATCGAAGCCTTAATCCGCGTTACCGACGGAATGATAGAAGGTTTTAAACCCTTCTTTGACGCTATCGGGCAAGCGATAACGGAAGTAAATAGCTTAGACGATGAGACCGCGAAAGCCTTCGGACAATTACTCGCATCGGCTAAACTCGTTACGGACGCGGGCGTCGCTATTGCCGGGGCTTTCTTTGCCATTCAACAAAGCGGCGCGCAAATGTCGAGCGTTTTTGATTTAGTTATCGGGGCAATAACGACGGTTTGGAATACCGCGCAATTCGCGTTTTCCGCCATCGCTTCCACTATCGTGGATACCGTAGCGGCGATTTTAACCGGGGTTAACGTTCTCTTTGAAGGAATCCCGGATATAGCCGTCGAACTTGTACCGGGTTTAAAAGGCTTTAAAGAGGGTTTGCGGGACGTAACGCAAGAAGTACAAGCGTACGGAAGGGCTATCAAGGAAGACGCCACGAACCAATTTAAAGAGGGGATAGGCGGCGCGGCGCGGGCCTTAAGTGTTTTTACTGGCGGGGCTAAAGACGCCGCCGAAAGCGCGGATACCTTAAAGAACGCGGTTAACGGAGTTCCGACCGATAAAGTTTTAACCTTAGATGTATCGGTGTCTGACGAGTTTTTAGAAATCCCGGAAACGATAGACGCAATACCACTTGAAAAGACCATCGTTTTTAGTGCGGACGGTACGCAGTTAACCGACACATATGACGCCTTGACGGACCTCGACGGGACAGAATTAGAATTTATCATAACGGCGGACGATGAAGCCTTAATAAAAGCCGAAGCCGAAATTGATATACTCGCAAACCGCCCTTATGAAATTAACCTCGAAACCTCTTTAGGAATCGAAGACGCCAAAGAGCGATTAGAAGATTTAAAGCGCGCCGCTGCTACGCTTAAGAATGACCTCCAATTCCAATCGGCGGTGAGCGTTTCGGACCGGGAAGACCTAACTTCTTTAGAACGTCAAGCGGAAGAGTTAGAGAAAGCGCTCAAGATCAAAGCCAAGGTAGATAAGAGCGACGCAGTTAAAGAAATTGACCGAATGAAATTAAGGGCCAAAGCTTTAGATTCTGCTTTTGAATACAAGGCTAAAGTGGATGTCGCCGAAATCGAAGCCGCCGCCGCCGTTACCCAAGCGGCGTTCGAGTCGATTGGTCAAGGGCTTGCAAGTTCCGGCGACATCTTCGGGTCGTTGGCGGGCGCGTATGCTACCGCTCGCTATGGGTCACAAAGGGACTTTTTAGAAAGACAAATGAGGGAAGAAAGCGACCGCCGAGAAGAGCAATTAGAATTACAACGGGACTTAATCGAACAACAAATCGCGTATTACGAAGCCAAGCGTGAAGCCGCCGAACGGGGCCAAGCGTTAATCGAGGTTAACGGGACAGGATTACAACCGCATTTAGAAGCAATTATGTGGGAAGTACTCGCCGCTATTCAAGTACGCGCAAATGAAGAGGGGCAAGCTGCCCTGTTAGGTTTAAGCTTATGAAAAAACGCATAGGTATTTCAACAAGTGTTTTTGACGCGAACGGCGCGAAAGTGGTTTCCGTAACAGCGGAAACCCTTTTTAATATCGATAGCGGGTCCCGGCGAGTAACGCGGACCGCGACATTAGACGGCGGTAGTTCTATTTATGATACGGGGTTCGCCGCTTCCGATAATACTATAAACGTGATATCGACCGACCCGGACCAAGCCATCGCGGAGTACTTCGCCTATTTAGTAAAGAATTATAATACCGTAAACGTGGCGACCGCTAAGGGTTTTTACTACGCGGTCCCGTCCAAGTGGGAAGTTAAAAACAGTTTACCAATTTTAGTTTTACTCATTTCGGAACAAGTGGTTTAGGAGACCGGCACAAATGGCTTTTAAAATAGACACGGATTTACGGAACGACATTTTAGATAACTCGGTCGTTAACCGGCTTGGTTCGGGGACGTTGAGCATTTATACCGGTTCCCAACCGTCAAGCCCAAATGACGCGGCAACGGGAACCTTACTTTGCGCGATAACGATATCATCGGGTTTTAATACGGCGGTCGGCGGGTCCGTTTCTTTAGCAAGCCCGCCCGAAACCGGGACCGCGAGCGCCACGGGTTTAGCCGGGTGGGGAAGACTCGCAAGCGGTAATTATAATATTGATGGTACAATCGCGACATCGGGTGGGGATTTTATTATTAATAATGTTTCTATAGCGTCAGGCGGAACCGTTAATTTGGTTTCGGCTACTATATCAATGCCGGAATCGTAAAATAAAAGGAATTTTTAATGAGTAATTTATGGTATCCATTTAGTGTTTTAACGGGCGGCGGTAGTGGAGCGTTAGACTCGTTAGACGGTAATACCCTAAACGACGGGGACCGGGCGCTCGTTGTCACGGATTCAATAACTTATGCGTATACACTCGACGCGACGAGCGGCGCGACCGAAAGCATACCGGAAGTTATCGCGCCCGATACAAACCCCGGCACAAAACGGTGGATAAGAGTATTTATTGAGGGATTGCCGGATTTAATCCAATATGAAAATACCGCACCTTCTACGGAATCGACCGCCACGCAAACGAGAGCCATTGCAATTGGCGATAATAACGCGGTTACTGGTACGGGTAATGATAGCAATATTTTAGGCGGTGAGGGTAACACTCTAACAAATGATAGTTTTAGTACTATCCTTAGCGGGGATTCCCATACATTAACGGGGACAGGTTCCGGTGAATACAATGCTATTTTAAGCGGAACGTTGC
>Ga0180437_10003744_pt1 | contig 22312 bp, 19 predicted proteins | sample SS_ome_4_FD_132410 | JGI IMG/M metagenome (GOLD analysis project Ga0180437, IMG submission 132410) | Hypersaline lake sediment archaeal communities from the Salton Sea, California, USA - SS_3_D_1 metaG | ecosystem: Environmental > Aquatic > Non-marine Saline and Alkaline > Hypersaline >...
AAAACTCGCATCTTTTTCCTGTTTCTTGGATTGAACTTAGTACAAGCTTCACGAGAGCAACTTTACTTCCGTCATCTGTTGCTTGTTCAAAGTAGTTGGTTCATATTATACCCCTTTTTTGAGCCGGGAAGAGAGCTTTGGCATTTATGATCCGTTCGGCTTCGCTCAGGACAGGTTTGTGATCTCTTAGTGCCTTTGTGCCTTAGTGGCTATTTTCGACGGGATTTACGGGTTTTCTTTGGCATTGATTATTTCTCTGAGTCCCCGGTGTTCTCCTTCGGCTGGGCTCAGGCCGTGGTCCGTGGCTTAAGAACCGGTGTTTATGAGCGCCGGAATGCGCTTCTACGGCAGACAGCCTTCCGTAGGCCAAACTGCTCGACGTGCTTCAATATCTATGCACTTTGTTACCGGGGGTGAATTGCCAATCAAGGAGCTTGACCGTCCGTTGTGATCATGCTACTATTCATTTTTGTGTGCCTAAAGGCAAGATATTCTATGGTTATTTGGAGCGATGCAAGAGTGTGTTGGCATAGGAGCCAACCGTCTTTGTGCCCGCCCGGCTTGCTGGTTGGAATTTTTTATATTGTGGCCGACGCCATTTTCGCGTGCGTTCCCGGCATGAGAAAAAGCTCCGAGCGCAGCCCACGGGGGCGGAGTCCAAGGCTATCGGCACAATACCGTATGATCGTTTTAAGAGCTTTCCCTGAAATGATTTGAGAAAAGCGACAGTGGAATTGAGTGGAGTGTTTTCAATGCGAGTACCCTTATTGGATTTGCAGGCACAATATGCAACAATTAAAGATGAGATCATGGCCGGTGTTTGTGAAGTGCTCGAATCTCAGAGATGCATCGGCGGCAGCAAAGTCGCGGAGCTGGAAGATAAGATCGCTGCTCTGAGCGATGCTCGATATGCCGTCGGGGTGTCCAGCGGCACGGATGCGATCCTTAATAGTCTCATGAGTCTGGATATTGGGCCGGGCGACGAGGTTATTACGACGCCGTTCACGTTTTTTGCGACCGCGGGCTGTATTGTTCGCACCGGGGCCAGACCCGTATTCGTAGATATCGAACCGGACACCTTTAACATTAATCCGGAGCTTATCGAACCGGCGGTTACCGAGAAAACCAAAGCCATCATGCCGGTTCATTTATTCGGTCAGACGGCGGATATGGACCCGATTATGGAACTTGCGAGCAGGCACAATCTCGCGGTGATTGAGGATGCGGCTCAGTCGATTACGGGGATCTATAAGGGCCGAAAAGCCGGGGGTATCGGGACGGCGGGTTGTTTCAGCTTCTTCCCGAGCAAAAACCTGGGGGCGGCCGGCGACGGCGGGATGATTGTCACCAGCGACGAGCAGCTTTATCAGCGACTATTAATTATGCGCAATCACGGCAGCGAACCCAAATATTATCATGACTACGTCGGCGGTAACTTCCGGCTTGATGCGATCCAGGCGGCGGTTCTCTGCGCCAAGCTTCCGTATCTGGACAGATGGTCCGAGGCCCGTCGCCGAAATGCGGATTACTACGACGGGAAGTTTGCCGGGACAGCCGTTAAAACACCCTACATACGTCCCGATTGTGTGACGATATACAATCAGTATTGCGTTCGGGTCTCGATGCGGGATGAGCTCGTGGCGTATTTGAAGGAGCAGGAAATTGGTTGTGAAATATACTATCCCGTGCCGATGCATCTTCAGCGGTGTTTTAGCTATCTCGGCTACAGGCAGGGGGATTTCCCGGAGGCTGAGAAGGCCTCTAATGAAGTCATGGCTCTGCCAGTCTATCCGGAATTGTCCGATGAGATGAAGGATTATGTTGTTGAGCACATTCTGAAATTTCTTTCTCGAAGCCGGCGGGACTCAATCAGCGATCAAAGGCACATGGCGACTGAGGCGTAATTGGCGGCGTGTTCATCCTGTTCCTGAAAAGATCGAAATCGCCGGCGGAAATGGGATCCTATGGCAGACAGCCGTTAGTAAAGCCTTTTTCCCGGAGTTCAATCGGAGCGCCTGCAAGACGGGTAGTCTCGATAAAAGTATAGAAGTGCAAAAAATCCTATCGGCACGAACATAAACAAGGCAAACCGTACAAACGCCTTCGGACCGGGCTTGCAGTATTGATCCTTTTTCTCGGCAGAGGTCGGGCCGTAGCTGCCCTCGGCGCTGCCCGGTTGCGATGGGGCATGCTGATCGGTAACCGACGGTTTGATAGTCTGTCCGGTGGTGATGGCAGTCGAAGTCCCGGTGGCGGGTTGTTGCGCTGATTCTGCCCGGTCCCGAGCCTTCAACGCTTCATTGAGCCGGAGGACTGCCGATTTGGCTTGCGCTCTGACGTTCTCGTCCTCGTCTTCGGTCATTTCCTGCAATAGGGGGATCAACCGGTCGGCCTGCCTTAGCATCTTTGCAAGTGCTTCGACCGAATATTCGCGAGTCAACGCATCCGAATCCTTGAGCGACTCGGACAGGGCCGGTATGGCGTCGGCGGCGTCCTGGCCGATCTCTCGCAGCGTCCTGGCGGCAAATCTGCCTCGCCGCCGGTTACTGCTGCTCAAAGCCCCGGCGACCTCCGGAACGACGATCTTGCCCATAGCGGCCAGTTCGTCCGAGGCCTCTTTGGCCTTATCGGTATTCCAGGAGCTAAGCTGCTTTATGAGCGCCTGGATATTCTCGGCCTGCGCTGCGAAGGCAGAGCCACAAAATGCAATGCTAAGCGACAAGACCATTGGCCGGATCATGTTCATTCCTCTATTAAGCCGGGATTGCGTGTATTGTCAATCTCTTATTTTGCGGGCATCTCTACGAAATACTTCCGAGATTTGCGGATGGATGCCCATGCTGCGGCAGGACGACTTTTCACAGACGCTCTTAACAGCCCTTTACGATGACGATGCAGGGAAATACTTGCCTGTAGATTATGAAAATGCTACGATTCGACCCGACCACTGAAGACGATATGACAAGTAGTGGCAGTATGGACGCTTTGGATATGGCCAGAAGGAGTGGAGTAACTCTATGAAACACCGTGCCGGCCTCATGAATGAGGGGAGCCTGGTCTTCGTAGCTCTGGCGATATTCAACGCTCTCAGCCTGTTGTACCAACTGTACATGGTCAGGAATCTCAGTCCCATAAACTACGGAGTCCTGAATTCTCTTTTCTCTATCCTGGCAATCGTGTCTATTCCGACCGGGGCGTTGCAGACTCTGGTTACAAAATTCGTCTCGGCCTTTTATGCGGTCGAAAGTCATGAAAGAATAAGTCTCCTGCTGCGGCATCTGGTCAAGAGAACGTCTGTTTTTGGCCTGGCCGTTCTGTTAACGTTCACCGTGGGGTGCAAGCTGATCGCGTCGTTTCTTCAGATTCCGTCTCCGATTTACGTTGTGATATTGGGTGTGATAACGTTTCTCTCGACTATTCTGCCTCTTTCCAGAGGAGGACTGCAAGGTCTGCAGAGATTTGGCTATCTGGGATTGACCATGATTGTCAACGGCAGTCTGAAATTGCTGCTTGGCGTGATATTCGTTAGTGTGGGTTTCGGAGTGATAGGGGCGATGAGCGCGCTGGCTGTATCCACCTTCGTTGCCCTTGCGCTGTCGACCAGTCTGCTCGTTTCCTCCTTGCCGCGCTCTTCGGGAACTGCTGCCGACTCTCTTGATTCGAAATCTCCGGACTCCGATTCTGAAATGAATTTCTCGGAAGTTTACAGATATTTCTTTGCTGCGGCTACAGTCCAGCTTTGTTTCATGATTTTGACCAATCTGGACGTCGTATTGGTCAAACACTTCTTCGAGCCGTCACAGGCCGGATATTACTGCGTGGCGCAGATGGTGGGCAAGCTGATCATATTCCTGCCGATGGCCGTTACGCTCGTAATGCTGCCCAAGACATCCGAGCTTCACGCTCAGGGCAAGGACACCTCGCATCTCCTGAAGAAGAGCCTCCTGGCCGTGGCGGTGCTCTGCGGAACCGGTGCCGCAGTCTGCCTTATCTTTCCGGGCCTGACGATAAGACTGTTGTCGGGAGAGGAGCACCTTAGCTGTATTCCTCTGGCCCGGCTATTTGCCGTCACGATGACCTTCTTCGCTCTGGTGTACGTCTTTTTGGTCTATCATCTTTCAATTCATCACCTGAGATTCATCTATTCCCTTGTATTGCTTACGGCAGCCCAGGTCCTCGCAATCGTCCTGTTCCACAAAAGTCTGCAGCTAATCCTCTATATTATGTGTGGAAACGCAATACTGCTGTTCCTGGTCAATGCGTATCTGACTTTCGGAAAGAGGCGCGCCTAAGCTGCCTGCCGCATCGAAGAAATCACCTGAAGTGTGTATACGCCGATAAAACGAAGGGGGTTTTGCGCTTGTGTTTAGTGCATGGGCAGGCTACAATCGCGCAGGCAATTGACTTGGTTGGCGCCACTACGGCGTTGCCGCATGTATGGCGAAGTTGCCCGTGGTTCAGGGACCGTATTGAGAGTGATATTTGACGGGTTTGACTTAAGGATAGTCAAGACAATGAAGGTAGTGATTGACCTATGAGGGATATAAGTCTATGCACTTTCCAAAGATATCCGTAATCACTCCCTCCTACAACCAGGTGGATTTTATCGGGCAGACAATCGAAAGCGTGCTCAGTCAGGACTACCCGGATCTGGAGTATATAATCATGGACGGAGGTTCCACTGACGGGACTCCGGACATACTGAGAAGGTATGATGGTAAAATCATTTGGGAGTCCGAAGAGGACAAAGGGCAATCGGATGCGATCAACAAGGGTTTGCGTCTGGCGAGCGGGGACATTGTGACCTATTTGAACTCGGACGACCTCTGTGAGGCCGGCGCTTTGAAGAAGGTGGGCGAGTCTTTTCGAGATAACCCGCAGACAATGTGGCTGTGCGGCAAGTGCAGGATCATCGACCAGAACAACAGGGAGTTCTACAGACCGATCACTCGTTTCAAGAATTTCTGGCTCAAGAGGTACGGCTATTGGCGTCTCCTGGCGATCAACTTTATCAGCCAGCCGGCGGTTTATTGGCGAAGAGAGATCATGAGTGATATAGGTTATCTTAACTGTAATCTGGACTATGCGCTGGACTATGAATACTGGGTGAGGATAGGAAAGAAATTCGAGCCGGCTATTGTTGACGAGTATCTTGCGAGCTTTCGGATTCATCCGGCGACAAAGGGAAGCACCGGCTATACAAAGCAGTTCAGAGAGGAACTTGACGTTGCCAGAAAACACTCACCCCGCCTGCTGCCCGTACTATTGCACTATCTGACGTATGCGGGCATTGTAACCAGCTACACTTTTTTGAAACGCGTTTGACTTTGAAAGGATGAGATGGTCAATATCCCGCTGAAATTCACTATTAGAAACATGATTAAGAGCCTTGTTCTTTCGGACACCAAGAAAATCAAGCACGCTCACGTCAATGGCTATGAGATGCTGGTTCCCGTTGATGAAGGTATCGGGTGGCTGATCTACTACCTCAAAAGCTTCGACAAGAAGGAGACGAATTACATCTCGCGCGCCGCCGGGAAGGACTGGGTATGTTTTGACATAGGCGCCAACATCGGCTATTACAGCCTGCTGTTTGCCTCCCTTTCCAAAGAGATACAAGTCCACTCATTCGAGCCGCAGCCGCTGTGTTATCACCTGTTAAATTCAAGCATATTGTTGAATGATTTCGACAACATAAAGTTGAACAATTTTGCATTGAGCAATCAAGAGGGCGTTTCGGAATTTTCGATTTCGCAGAAGTGCGAGAGTTCTTCATTCGTCGATACTGAAATGAGTCCTCTGGACAGGAAGATTCGGGTGGAAGTCCGCAAGCTGGACGATTACGTAAAGGAAAATGATATTGAGAAGATCGATTTGATGAAGATCGACGTGGAGGGATCGGAAAAGCTCGTTCTTGAGGGTTCCAAAGACGTCCTGTCGGATGAAAAACTTCGACCCGGCATGATCCTGATAGAATTGTACGATCCGAACCTTACGCATTATGACACCTCCGTCGATGAGGTAACCGGGCTTCTTTGTTCCTACGGATATAGCGCTTCCATTGTCTCAAAGAAAGGTCTTATTCCTTTCACCAAAGAACACCATAACATCTTCTATAACGTTATTTTTTCCAAAAAATGAAATAGAGATTGTCAACGTAGAAGTGGTTAGGTCATCGTATTGTGAAAGTATGTATTCTGTGCAGTCCGGGGGGGCATATGACTCAGGCCTTGTCTGTTTTGGAGGCCTTTGACGGACACGATGTGTTCTTGATGACGAACAAGTTCCCGACGGTCGATGGATTTACCCACAAGGACATTAAGAATGTGTACTATCTGAAGTTTTTCGGGTTCGGATTTGTAAGAACAATGCTCACCTGTCTGTACAACTCGCTGTTGTGCATTAAGATATTCATTAAAGAAAAACCGTCGGTCATCTTTTCCACCGGTTCGGATGTTACCGTGCCGGCCTTTTATTTGGGCAAACTTCTGTTTCGTTGTAAGCTCATTTACCTGGAGTCGTGGGAGCGAGTCAGCGCCCCGTCCCTCAATTCAAGAGCAGTCTATTGGATTTCGGATATGTTCCTCGTTCAATGCAAGTCACTCCTTCGGTGCTTCGGGAAGAAGGCAAAGTATTTCGGGACAGTTCTATGATATTTGCAACCGTGGGGCATAAGGAGTTTGAGAGATTGACAAAGGCGCTGGACGGCATTGCAAAAAACAGCGACGAGGAATTCATACTGCAACTTGGTTACAGGGCAAAATACTTGCCGCAAAACGCAAGCTACTTCGATTTTGTCGGTCGCCTGGAAATTGAAGATTATTTTGAGAGAGCGAGTTTGTTAATCAGTCATTGCACTGTCAGTTCAATACTATACGCCGAAACGTACGGCAAGCCTCTTATTTCGGTACCTCGTCTAAGCCGCTTTGGAGAGGCGATTGACGATCATCAGTTAGATTTTGCCCGCGAAATACAGAAGGATGGGATTGTCGATGGCTTGTTTATCGTCCAGGATATCAGTGAGCTGGAACAGACGATCAGACAGGCCAGGGATACAAAAGTAACGTATGAGCCTTCCGGAGGCAGAAGAGCGCTAATAGAGGGAATAAGGCAGTTCATTAATGGCATATAGGCCGGCACAGCGCGAGCATTGTCTCTGCATCGAGACTGCAGCTCAGTTGATATACTGCCTAATGTGTGTAGAAGCCAGAGTCACTGTCGGCTGACTTGAAAGGATGATAAGGACTTGGAGCCTTTGTTAAGAGAATTGACCGGTCACGCCAGGGCGGCACTTTCGACCGCGCGGCGCATCATGCGCCTGGAGGGTGACATTCCCTATCTGGTCGGCTTTCCCCGCTCCGGCAACCATTACGTAAGTGTATGTCTTGAAAAATACACGGACAACCAGTCTCCAATCTCCAACTACCGTGGATTGGCCGGAAGAAGCCTGACGGTCTATCGTATCCATGCCGGGGAATTCCGAGGCACGCATGATCTGAATATGGACGCCAGGTTCAGAAATGTGATCTTCCTGTATCGCAACCCGGTGGACACACTCTACAGTTACTGCAGGTACATGAACATCCTTCCCGATGAAGAACATATCGGCCAGGAGGCGGATTTCTGGGTAAACCACACCATGAAATGGATGTTTACAGAAACATATTCCCGCAGGAAAGTGATCCTTTGCTATGAGAGATTGTTGGCCGATTTCTGCTGTGAATTCGGCAGACTTCTGGACTTTTTCGGTATTGGCAAAGATGAAGAGAGAATGCGGCAGATCCGCCAGTCCACGACAAAGGAAGAAATCAAGGCACTGGTAGATCGAAAAGACGATAAGGTCATTAATGTTACGAAGGAATACGGCATGGCGAAGAAGGAATTTGTGGAAACATTCGGCCCCATCATCATGGAGCGCATCCCCTCGCAAATCTCGGAAGTGTTGAGGCAGGAATCGGATGGCTATTGAAAGAATGTCCAAACTACTGGCAATGAACGATTATGAGAAACAACGGTACGAACTCATTGCCTCGTTCTTCGCGGGGAAAAATGGAGATTTTCTCGATGTGGGCTGTTGCCGCGGGGGATTGAAGAAGTTCTTGGGTGACAATTTCACGTATCACGCCGTCGATTTCGAAGATAATGACTTTGAGAATTTTGTCAAGGTAAACCTGAATCAAGATCCGCTGCCCTATGAGGACGCCTCTTTTGATGCTATCAATTGTTCGGCGGTTCTTGAGCATCTATTCTACCCTCTGAAGCTTCTGAGGGAGTTCAAGAGGGTGCTGAAAGATGATGGTTGTTTGTTGATATCGCTGCCGAATGACAAGAGTCTTAACGCCATCTATACACAGCTTTTTGCGCGAATCGACAGCTTTGATGAATCTGTCTACGGCCATCACTGGCGTTTTAGCATAGAAACGGCGCAGGAGTTTTTTGAAAAGGAGTTCAGGATTATAAAAGAAGCTCCGGAATTCGGCCCTCTGTTTAGAAAATACCTGCCTTTCCTGAAGTGGAAGTGTTTGGCAACGGAATGGTTCATGTTGGGAGTAAAGAAGTAGAGAATGAGAAAAGCCATATTCATGTTTTTGCTGTTGTATTCCGTTGTGATGATTGCAGGCTTGGTTTCGGATGCCTGTTTGGGTGATGAGCTTTATCATTGCCGCTTCGCCAAGAATTTCTACTGGCAGGGTGAAAGGCCTACTGTGGACATCCTGTACAAGGACTCTTCTGAAAGTGAGATTGTCAAGCTGCCCGATCATCTTATCTATTATGGTGACATGCTCTGGCACGGAACATTGGCGCAAATTTGGAAGATTTGCGGGCATATCTCTTTTACGGTTGCGCAGCTATATCAATCTCTCTACTATGTCTTGCTTGTCATCCTCACATATCTGTTGGCGCGAGAAATTTACGGGAAGGAGGCGGGCTTTTATGCCGCCATACTGATTGGGACGGTTCCGATGGTTGCCGTCTTTGGCATACTTTTGTACACGGATGTCCCCGCGACAGTTTTCTGCGTCCTGTGCGTGCTTCTCGTTGTCAAGAGGCGATACTTCTGGACGGGGATCGCCCTGGGTTTAATGTATTTGTGTAAGAGAAACGGATTGCTGTTTTTTCCGGTGATTCTATTGCTGAGTTTTTGTCAGGACAAAGTGGCCCTGAAGATCAGATTCAGAAATGCAGTTCTTCTTCTTGTCGGTGCGGCCGTTGTCGTCTCGCCCGATCTGTATTGGAGAGAGGTCAACTTCAAAGGATTCCCGCCCAACAGGTATACCAGCGTCATGGTCGTTTTCAATCGCTTAGCGGGCGTGAGAGCCAGAGTGGGTGCGGGACGCCGTGCGGGTGTCGATCCCAACAAGCCTGGCGTTGAGCCGAATAAGCCTGGCGTTGCGCTGAAGAAGCCCCACGTCAAACCGATCGAATACGATATGGCGCCGGTTGGCACTACGGAGGTGGGAGACATGAAGACCTTTGCCAACATGCTCGGCGAAGACTTCCCTTTTATCAAATATATTCAACGGGTATTATGGCTCTCGTATTTTGGCCTGGCCATACTGATCGGTCTGCCGCTTTACCTTATTTGCAGGCGATATCGAAGGAAGGACATTACCCTGTGGGCCCTGATCGGAACCTATCTCCTGGTCTATTTTCGTTTTCTGGGACTGTCGAATGAGGTTCGATATATGCTGCCGATAGTCCCGTTCCTGTGCATTCTGGCAGCCGTTCCTATAGCGGCTTCGAAGAATAAGCTCGGCAAGGCAGTGATTATTGCCGTGTGCCTGGCTCAATTCCTGGCCGCCGCCGGCTATTTGTGCACGAAACGGCAGGTGCCTCAGCAAATAGAAGACGGTTTTGAGTTTGTCAGAGAAAACGCCCCTCAGGACGCCAGGTTGTTCTACGTCGAACACATCGCGCTGGACAGAACCAACCGGAAGATTCAGCTTCCCGTGCCCGGCCATCCCCTGCTCAAAAAGATGTTTTGGGCCGTGGATACGACGGAAGTGCTGGGAGCTATGAACCAGATGAGTATTGATTATATCATGGTAAAGAAGGCCCGGATCTACGATGACTCAAACCGTTCATATTTCAATGGTTATCCAAAGTCTTTCATAGATCGATTACCTGAGCTGACTTTTATGAAATTAGTTTTTGACAATAGAGATATGAGCATCTGGCAGGTAGAATAGTCAAGAGTGTATGCAGGATATGGAAGATAACAACGAGTGTTGTAACGAACTGAAGGATTCTCCCGGCGTGCTTGCTTCTCGTCGCAGGATTCTGGTCATAGTTCCCGCCTATAATGAGGCCGGCGCTGTCGGCAACGTGGTCAACAAGATACAGCGATGCCTCCCCGATGTTGACGTGCTGGTGGTGAACGACGGCTCCTCAGATTCTACATCGGCAATTGCAGAACGAGCCGGAGCGATGGTATTGGACCTGCCCTATAACATGGGAATCGGGGCGGCGATGCAGGCAGGATACAAATTTGCCCACAGGAGGGGCTATGACATTGCCGTGCAATGTGACGGAGACGGCCAGCATCACCCCTCGCAGATAAATAAACTCATCGAAGCCCTGATGGATGGTGATGCCGACATTGTGCTCGGATCGAGGTATCTAAGCTCCAGAAAATTCAAGTCTACCATTCCTCGAAGACTGGGAATATTCGTCTTCTCGAATGTCCTGTCTCTGATTGTAGGACAAAAGCTCACGGACACCACCTCGGGCTTCAGGGCCGTCAACAAAGAAGTTATCGAGAGTTTTTCGGTGTACTATCCCTCTGATTACCCGGAACCTGAAGCATTGGTAATACTGCACAAAGAGGGCTTTACGATAAACGAGATGCCCGTGAGCATGAGTTCACGCAGGAACGGAAGTTCTTCGATTACGGCCTGGAAGTCCACCTATTACGCATTCAAGGTTTTGCTGGCGATATTTGTCGATCTGTTCAAAAAAATTCCCTACAAAAAATCAAGCCGCATGGGAGACCCAAACCAATGTTGAAAATACAGATGATAATAGGTGCGGTAAGCATTCTGCTGCTGGCGATCGTAATTGAACTTATCAGAAGAAGAAGGCTCAAGGAAGAATACTCGCTCCTGTGGCTTCTAAGCGGCATCGTTATCCTGGCATTCAGCATATTTCCCAATCTCCTGCTCATCATTTCAAGAATGGTGGGAATGTACTATCTGACCACTTTGCTCGTAATCTCCTTTCTGTTCTTATTGCTGATCGTGCTGCATTTCTCAACAGTTATTTCACAGTTGTCAGAGAAGAACAAGGACCTTGCACAGGACCTGAGCATTCTGGACTTCAGGTTTAAGGAATTGGACAAACGATTTCAAAAGCTGACAAGTGAAACGGAATGAGACGCGGGATAAATGGAGAAATACTGCTTCTCTATTTGTTTGCCCTTGGTTTGAGGGTGTTTGTCGTGTTTACGGCGGCCGGAATAGCCGATGACGGCTGCGGCTATCTCTTCCTTGCCCGCGAGATTGCAGGCGGAAATTTTCACGCCATATTCACTTCTGTCTGGCCCCCGCTTTTTCCCGTATTCTCCGCCGGCGCCTCATTCATCTTTCGGGACCTCGAGCTGGCCGGCAGAATGGTCTCCTGCATCTTCGGGTCGCTGACCGTCTTTCCGTTGTTCTTTCTCGTAAAGAGCATCTTCGATAAAAAGACAGCGCTCATGACGGTGCTGTTCTTCGCCGTGCATCCCTATCTCTGCCAGGCTTCGGGAGAGGCGTTGAGCGAGGCATTGTATTTCTTCTTCGTGACGTCCGTCGCGGCCGTTTCATGGTTCGCAATCAGGAAGAAGAAGGCCGGGCTCTTCTTGCCGGTCGGCCTGCTGTTACTGTTGACCGGCCTGACACGATTCGAAGGTTTTGCCCTGATCTTCTTAGTGCTCGCGTGGATCTTTGCGGCGGGCCTTCCCAACCTCGGGGGCAACATCCGATGGAAGCTCGCGAGCACCTTTTTCTGTTTGATCGCTTTCGCCGCGGTTCTTTTGCCCTATATGGTCTCCGTTCGTCGAGACACGGGCAAATGGCAAATAACATCCCGCCAGGGCCACCATGTGAAAGTCTCACTAAATGCGCCGGGCGAGACGCGGACTGAAAGAGCGAAGTATCTGTTGAGATACAAGATATATCCGAATATCCGGCTAATCCCCGCTTCGTTGGCGAAGGCGTATCATCCCGTATTTGTGCCGCTGTTGTTCTTCGGCTTGATCGGACGAAAGAGACTCCGCGGATTTCGACTCGGAGAGATCTACATCCTTTCCTTTGCCGTGTTTCGGCTCACCGTCTTGACGGTGTTTGCGGGAATAACCGAGAGATACCTTTATGCATTTGTGCCTGTGACGCTGTGCTGGGCGGGCGCCGGATTTTGGGAAATCGATTCCCGCTTCCAAGGCAGAGCCGGCGACAAGAAGCTGTCTTGGGGTCTGGGCGGAATGAGTCGTGTTTCCATGGCGCTTCTGTTGGTAATTACAGTGATATGTCTGCCTAGAGCGCTGAAAACAATCCGTGGACATCGAGCCGTTCAGAGGGAAGTTGGCTGCTGGCTGAAGGAAAACGCAGAGCAAAGGGAATTTGTTGTTGCCTCGCTGTCTCCTCAGATCGCCTTTCACGCGGGGGCCAAGCAATGCCGGCTGGAGGGCCAAACCTACGCCGAACTCGTGAGTAATGCAAGAGAGGATGGAGCGGATTTCATAGTTGCAGACAAGAATCTCGATACTATTTGCCCCGATTTCAGGAATTCGGTCTCGCCGGACGACCTTGAAATCTTCACAGCCGGGTTTGCCATGTCCGGCAGGAGTATACTTGTATACAAGCTGAAAAAGCAGGCTGCGGACGATCCGGCAGGCAAGTGACCGTTCGCTTGCGCGGATCAAGCCCTGACTAATCCAAATGTTTGAATTCCGGCCACATTTCCTCGAGCGGTCTCCTGGGTTTTCTGCACAAATAAATAGTAAGAGACTTCTCATAGGGTATAGCCGACTTGCAACTGTGGGAATAGGCCCACTCGACGTGATCAAAGCAGTTCCTTAGCTGCTCCAATTTGAAACCCATCGCAATCACAACATCGCCGGAATGTCCCCTCGGTCCCCAGAGATAATACTGGAGATGACCGCTGACAGGCTTCGGCAGGCCGTATTTCTCGCCAAGTACCCAAATTGCTCCGGCCTCTCCGTAATTGCTCATAAGTATGCAGGCTTCTGACTTATCCTCCTCGCTGAGCCTGCCATATACAGTGGCAACGCTTTTAGCCATTTCTTCCCAACCGAACCTGTCGTGAAAGTGCTGCGGAAGATGTCCGAGTTTGTGCCGCTCTCCCTTTGTTCCCTCCCAGATACTTCTTCCCGTCAATTTTGAGAACAGCTCGATCGGTATTACGGGCCTGGCAATTGGAACCTGTATAAGCCCCAACACCAGGATCGCCGCGGCAGGCGCTCTTTTGAGCCAACTGACTTTGCGCTGCTCCGAGATTTGCTCGATCCAGACGGCTCCCCCTGCAAACAACACAGTATAGAATGGCGTCGGCAGAAAGAACTTGACCTCAAGAACAATGCACAAAATCAGGGTAACCAAGTAACCGTATCCAAGCACCCTGTATCTCCTGCCGTTCCTGTTGAAAAGAAAATAATAAATGCCCAAAATCCACACGGGAGCGGCAAGAAAGTTCATTATCAAAATCTGATCCTTTATGAATGTCCAGGCATTGGTCTGCGCGGTCTTCGCGGCGGCGTAATTCCCATAGTATTCCAGGGCCGGCAGCCCTTGCTTTATCTGCCAAATGAGATAAGGAGAGAATAACAGAATCGCCAGTATTCCGCCCGCCCACAACTGCCGGCTGAGAAAATGCTTTCTCCCGGCGGTCATCAACAGCGCCGAGAGCAGGCCGAACGCGAGAAAAAGAATCGTGATCTTGGTCATCAACCCAATCCCGGTGACCAGGCCGAAATATATCCAGTATTTTCTGTCCTCCGTCTTCAGGATCAACACCATCACATACAGCATCAATGTCCAGTTGAGTTTGTCGAAGACGTCATAACTGTATGTGCTCTCCCAGCATAGATAGATCGGAGCAAGCGTGACGCATGTAAGAGCGAGCAGCAGTGCGTAGAAGCCGCCGCCTAATTCCCTGACCATCAGGCTAACCAGCCAGACGACCAAAGCGCCGCAGATAGCCGGCAGAAGATGCAGAGCCAAAAAGGAGGTGCCGAGGATGCTCCGGACTATTGCAAGAAGAAACGGAACCAGCGGCGGAACGTCCACGTATCCGAAGTCCAGGTTGTCACTCATTGCGATATAGTACAATTCATCTCTGAAAAAGCCGTACTCAAAGGGAAACAGGCATAGAGCCAGTTTAGCGAGAATGAAGAAAACTACGGCGGCTCTTTCAGCAGAAAGCTTGTCCTTCAGGGGGATTGTCGGTCTCATATTGCATATCCGTTGCTAAACATGATATACGCGTGAAAAGAGCTTCGCCTTTGTTCATCGCCAACTTTCACGATAAGAAGCAGATTATAGCGCAACTCCATCAGAGATTCAGAACTATGGCCGGCCGGACGATTTTCTGCCGGATTACTGAAATTCATCCCCAAGTTTACAAAGTCGCGCGCAGAATGCAACCGGAGATGAGATGCGATCGCGCATTTCGGAGACTCCTGCCGGGATATCTGCCCGGACTTGCTCAGGCGCACCGTCATTTCTCCCCGGCCCTCCGCTCGGCGGTTATCCTTTCTGAAACAATCTCGGTGAAGCGTATCGAGCCGGCCCGGTTCAAATGCTGCAAATCATAGAACATTTCATTGGTGAAAATCTCCCTGCTTTCACTATAGAAGTCCAGAAAGAACACGTTCTCGTACTTCCGAGCCTCTTGTGCGAGCTGCACGGCAAACTCTTTTTCGGCCGCGTCGAAGTGGGTATCCTCGGTCAGTTTCAGCCATGCGGGGCAGCCCGGCGGCGCAAAGATGAAAACCTTGTGCCCGTGAGAGGCAATCTCCTCGAGCGCCTTTTGGAAGATTTCCCACTTCCTGCCGGGAAACGTGAAGTCTTTGTACCAGGGATGTGCGACCTTGTTCAAATCCATATTAAGGTTGTCGTTTTCCAGTTTCATGGCCTTGTCAATGCCCACATAACCTTTTTCCGGGATATCTTTTCCGGATGCGCCGGCTGATTCACCGTTTGACATTAAATAGTCGATATAGTACTCGATCTTCTTGTTCACGAGATACGGCAGATACTTCTTGTACAATCTTATCTGGTCGGTCCATTTCAGGTTAAAGATGCATGCCGGTGTCGTATATCCCTCTCCGACGGCGCCGTCGTTAACCTGAAATATGGACGCACTGATGACAAAGATGGAGTCTCTTCTCTGCAGAATTGAGTATTTTTTGAAGCAGTTTGCTATCGTGACGAGGTCCAGGCCTTTGGTCGCCACGTTGACCGCGCGCATGCCCGTCATTCTCTCGACCACGTCGGGGACCAGTTGCCGTTCGGCTCGCGAGTCGCCGCAAAGGATCACATCGACTTCGTTGCCATCCTCGCAGAGCAGCAGAGAGCGGACCTTCTCTTCGAACTCCTCTTCGAAAACGGCCTTGTCCAGAGGCAGCGATAACGTCAGGGCCAGGTCCGTTAGTATCAGCAGCGCCAGCAAACCCAGAAAGATCAGCAATGTCAGAATTGTCCAGCGCTTGTAACTTTTCATTTCTTTAGTCTTCACGAGACTTTGACACTCAAAATTGGAAATACAGAAATTCTGCGACTCGTCCGGTAAATATGAACGCCGCGAAAAGGACACACCCGATGAATACGGCGGCAAGCGCTCGAGGTCTTGTACTTGTAACGGCCCGAGTCGCCCACTGGCGCACATTGGGCAGGAACAGGCAGATCACAAAAGCGATGATAAGCATGTTTCTCTGCTCGGGCGGATCAAGGTGCCATTGCTTCGTCCACACCGTTTGTATATTCAGTCTGTTAAGAACCGCAGCGACGCCCTCGGGCAGATGCTTGGATTTGACAACTACGCCGTTGAGGCCGATCATTCCTTTGCAGATTTCGAGGGCCCGGCCGAAAGATTCGGCTCTGAAAAAGACCCAGGCAAACGCAACCGACAGGAAAGTAATGCACCACCCGGCTGCGGAAGGCAGTGTATAATGGATTCTTTGAAACACCTTCCTGAAAACAAGGTTGACGCACATGAACAGTCCATGCAGAAGACCCCAGAATACGAACGTCCAGGATGCTCCATGCCACAGGCCGCCGAGAAACATGACCACGAGAAAATTAATCGAGCGTCGGGCCGCGCCCCTGCGGTTGCCCCCAAGGGGGATGTACAGGTAATCCCGCATGAACGCCGACAAGGTCATGTGCCACCTGCGCCAGAAGTCAATAATCGAGGTGGCCTTGTACGGAGAGTTGAAGTTGGTCGGCAGCTTGATATTGAAGAAGTACCCCAGCCCGATGGCCATATCCGAATAGCCGCTGAAGTCGAAGTAGATTTGAAATGAGTACGAGAGAGTGGCTCCCCAGGCTTCGAGAAAAGTGAGTGCGGCGTTGGAATCAAATCCTTCTGCGACCCAGCCTGAAAAACTGTCCGCTATAACCGTCTTTTTGAACAGGCCCAGGCTGAAGAAGCAGAGGCCTAACGCAATGTTTTCGTAGTCTATATGATACGTCCGCTTCTTCCTGAACTGCGGAATGACGTCTGCGTGATGGACGATCGGGCCGGCGATCAACTGTGGGAAGGAAGCCACAAACAAAGCGTAATGTAAAAATCTGTTTTCCTTTGTAAGGCCCTTGTAGCAGTCCACAAGATAGGCGATTTGCTGAAACGTGAAGAAAGAGATCCCCATCGGAAGAAAAATGTCTCTGGCCTGGAACGGCCTTTCCATAAGGCCGGACAGGTTCTCCAGGAAGAAATTGGAGTACTTGAAGTATCCTATCAGACCCAGGTTGACTGCGATTCCCAGAACAAGACAGCCTTTGGCCGCTGCACCTTTGGCTTTTTCCAGCAACATTCCGCACAGGTAGTTGAATGTAATGGAGAAAAGGATAAGGAGAACGAATTTGGGATTCCAGTACGAGTAAAAAATCAGCGACGCCGCGACCAATATACCCACACAGGTATCTTTTTTTCCATACCTGCCCGCCCAAAAAAACATCAGCCACGTTATTGGCAGAAAACAGGTAATGAATATGTAGGAATTGAATAACACTTCTTACTTTAATTCCTTATGATCCGGATGCCATTAACAAAACGCGTCGCATCAGGACTGTGCCGGCGCTATCGAAAATTGAACTGCGCAATATTGAAGCCAGTGTAAGATTAGTGTTTTCAATAAGATATATCACACTTCATAAGTCTACGGAACTGACTGAAGGAAAACACTCATAGAAGGAATTGTCGTCAAACTATCCCGCCAAGTCAAGTGCCTTTTTGCGTTCATACCTTGCGGAAATTCGGTTTTTTTGTTAATTTACTATCTTTATATAGTCCCTTCAAAAACCAATTTGGAGTGGGGAATAAAAATTATGACGGACCGACAACAGATAATTGCCTATGGCCAGGAAAAAACACGAGTACACGGCTGATAAGATCAAGACCCTTTCGTCGCTGGAGCATATCCGGCTGCGGACCGGGATGTATATCGGCCGCACCGGCAGCGGGTCGAATTATGATGACGGGATCTATATCCTGCTCAAAGAGGTCATCGACAATGCGATCGACGAATTCATCATGGGCCACGGCAGGAAGATCGACATCATCATCAAGGACAACAGAGTATCCGTCCGCGATTACGGCCGGGGCATTCCGCTCGGCAAGGTCATCGAGTGCGTGTCCAAGATCAATACCGGCGCAAAATACAATGACGATGTGTTCCAGTTCAGCGTCGGTCTAAACGGGATCGGGACCAAGGCGGTGAATGCTCTGTCGTCGGAGTTCGTGGTGAGCAGCCATCGCGAGGGAAAATACGCACGGGCCGGATTCGAGTTCGGAAAGTTGAAAAAGCAGAAAAAAGGCAGGGCCGATGAGCCGAACGGCACCTTTGTCAGCTTCCGGCCGGACCCCGAAATCTTCCCGAATTACCAATTCAGCGAAGAGCACGTTGAGCGGCGGCTTCGCTTTTATACCTACCTGAACGCGGGACTGCGCATCAATTACAACGACCGGCGACTTGTCTCGACCGGCGGCATTCTCGACCTGATCGAAGACGAGACCTCTTTCGAGAAGATTTACAAGCCGTTGCACTATCGCGATACCACCCTGGAGTTTGCCTTCACTCACACCAACCGTTTCAACGAGGACTACTATTCTTTTGTAAACGGCCAGTACACCAACGACGGCGGCACGCATCTGAGCGGATTCCGCGAGGGCATCCTGCGCGGCGTCAACGATTTTGCCAGTAAGAAATTCAGCGGCGATGACGTCCGCGAAGGGCTGCTCGGGGCGATTTCGATCCGCCTTAAAGATCCGATATTCGAGAGCCAGACCAAGAACAAGCTGGGCAACGCGGAAATCCGCTCTGAGATTGTAAGCCGCGTGCAGGAGGCCGTGCTGAAACTGCTCCACAGCAATAAGCCGCAGGCCGACAAGCTGATCGATAAGATTCTCGAAACACAAAAATTCCGCAAGGAGCTGAATGCCGTCAAGAAGCTGGCGCGAGAGCGCTCCAGGGCAATCTCTATTCGCGTGCCCCAACTCCGCGACTGCAAGAAGCACTACAATCACGCCAGAGGCCTGCATAAGAACACGATGATCTTCATTACCGAGGGCCAGTCCGCCGCCGGTTCGCTGGTTAGCTGCCGCGACGTCAACACCCAGGCGATCTACACGCTCAAAGGCAAGCCTCTCAACGTGTGCGACCTCAAGAAGGACGCGCTTTACAGGAACGAAGAAATCTTCAATCTTATGAAGAGCCTCGACATAGAGGAAAACATTAACAATCTGCGCTATAACCACGTTATTCTGGCCACCGACGCCGACGTTGACGGCCTGCATATCCGGAATCTTATGATTACCTTCTTTCTGCGTTTTTTTCAGCCGTTGGTGGAACGCGGGCATCTCGAGATTCTCGAAACACCACTTTTCCGCGTGCGTAACAAGAAAGAGACGATCTATTGTTATTCCGAGCGGGAGCGTGATGCGGCCGTCAGGAAACTGGGGCGCTCCAATGAGGTTACCCGGTTCAAAGGGCTTGGTGAGATATCCCCGTCGGAATTCAAGGCCTTCGTCGGCAGTGATATGCGGCTCGATCCGGTCAGGATTTCCGGAGAGCACTCCATCGGCGAAACGCTGGCTTTTTACATGGGAAAGAACACGCAGCAACGCCGCAGTTATATCATGGACCAGCTCGTCATTGACGAAGAAGTACTTGTATGAGCGAAGGACAGCAGACATTTATTTTCGAGCAGGAACCACAGGCTCGGCCTGAGCAGGAACCCCCGGCTCCGCACGATCATCTGCCCGTGCATGAACGGCACGGGCCGCTGACCGACCTGATTGACTTCAACTTTCTTCAATATGCCTCCTACGTTATCTGCGAACGGGCGATCCCCAACGTGGCCGACGGCCTCAAGCCGGTGCAACGCCGCATCCTTCATGCGTTGAAGGAAAAAGACGACGGGCGCTTCATCAAAGTGGCTAACGTAGTCGGTCACACCATGCAGTATCATCCGCACGGCGACGCATCCATCGGCGACGCACTCGTCACCCTGACCAACAAGCGATACCTAATCGAAGGCCAGGGCAACTTCGGCAACACTTTCACCGGCGATCAGGCGGCCGCCCCCAGATATATTGAGTGCCGCCTGACCGAGCTTGCCCGCGACGAGCTGTTCAACAAAGATCTGACCGATTTCGTCCCCAGCTATGACGGCCGCAATCAAGAGCCTGTGATCCTGCCGTCGAAGCTGCCGCTGCTGTTGATGCTCGGCGCCGAAGGAATCGCGGTAGGTCTGTCTACGCGCATTTTGCCTCATAATTTTATCGAGTTGCTGGAAGCCGAAATTCGGATTATCCAGGAAAAGAAAAGAACTCCCGCCAGGATCGATATAATGCCCGATTTTCAAACCGGCGGGATCATGGACGTCGGCGAATACGACAAGGGTTTCGGCAAGGTCAAGGTCCGCGCGCTCATCGAGAAGAAAGGCTCCAACAAGCTGCTCATAACGGAGCTTCCATGCATGCAGACCACCGAATCGGTCATCAGCTCCATTGAAGACGCCGTGAAAAGAAAGAAGGTGCCGGCGCGCTCCATCAATGATTTCACAGCCGAGAAGGTAGAGATTGAAATCACGCTTTCGCAGGGGGCAAACCAGGACAAGGCTATCAAGGCACTCTATGCTTTTACAAAATGCGAAACTTCTCTCTCCAGCCGTATAACCGTTATTTGCAACAAGCGCCCGGTCGAGATGAACACCGATCAGGTGCTCCGCGAGAACGTGCGCCTGTTGCTGGACATCCTGCGCCGTGAGTTGACGCTGAAAAAGCGAAACCTCCTGGAAGCGTTCCATAACAAGACTCTGACCCAGATCTTCGTCGAGAATCGGATCTACAAAAAAATCGAAGAGTGCAAGACCTACGAAGCGGTTATCAAGGCCGTATCCGACGGTCTTAAACCTTTCCGGTCCAGGCTCAAGCGCAACGTTACCAGAAACGATATTGAAATGCTGCTTGGCGTGCGGATCAAACGCATTTCCCGGTTCGACATAGAAAAAAACCGCAAAGACATCGAAGCCATCCTGAAAGAGCTGGCCGAGGTGGAAAAGCAACTCAAGAACCTCAAGTCTTATGCAGTGGACTATTTAAAAGGATTGATCAGAAAATACAAAAAGGTATTCCCGCGGCGGACTAAGATAGACACTTTCAAGGCCCTCGACGTTCGCAAGCTCACGGCCAACGAACTGAGCATCAACCTCGATTCCGAGAAGGGTTTCCTCGGCCACTCCGTAAAAGGCGAAACATTGATGAATTGTTCGTCGCTCGACAAGCTGCTGATCGTAAAGAGCGACGGCGTTTTTGTCGTGATGCCGCCTCCGGCGACTTATTACGTCGACGACAACCTGCTCTGGTGCGGCGTTTACAAGCGCGACCTTGTCTTTACCGCCGTGTACACCGAGTGGGGCGTGACGTATATCAAGCGTTTCGAGATCGGCGGAGTCATCATGAACCGCGACTATAACTACATGCCCGGGGACGCCCAACTGCTGCTCTGCAAGCCGGGTACGCCCGAGTCGATCTATGTCAAATACAAGCCCGTCAAAGGCCTGCGAATCCATCAGCAGGAATTCAGGCCGGAGCAGGTCCTGATCAAAGGCGTAAAAGCAAAAGGCAGGCAGATGACCTCCAAAATCATCGCCCGTATCGACACGAAAACCGGCCGCTGGTGGGACAAAAAAGCCCGCTCGCCGAAAGGCATTCTGACGTAGACGATCCGCACACGACAGGTGTTTCGTGACATTTCCCGCACAATTCGTGCCTGTTTTTTTACGTGTATTTTACTTTCCCGTCAACCGATATTGCGGGATAATGGTCTATGAACACACAGAGATACTTCTTCTCTATAAGGAGAACGTGCCATGAACAGTCGAAGCATTGTGATTATCAGCCTGTTGTGCAGTCTAAGTGCCATGTCGGTGTCCGCGGGCAAAACCGCCGCCGGCGAGAACGCAGGCCAGAGCAGCCCACCGGCCAAAGTCTACGTGCCCTACGAGAATCTTAAGGGTGTGTTTGAAAAGGAAGGCCAGGGAGTGTTCCTGCCGTACACCGAGTTTCAGAGACTCTGGCGAGCCGCTCGAGACAAGCCTGCCGCCGTTGCCGAGGCGCCGTTCGAGTATCTGATAAGCACGGCAAGATTCAAAGGGCAGGTCGCCGAGGAAATTGCGACCCTGAAGCTTGAGTTGACAATCGACATCCTAAGCGATGACTGGGTGCAGGTGCCTCTCGGATTGCGCGAGGTCGCGGTCTCGAAGGCGACGCTGGTCGATGCCGCGGACGGGAAAATCACGCCGCTGCTGCGCGTAGAGAACGGCAGGTACGTCCTCGTGGCCCGCGGTAAGGGGCGTTACGTGCTGTCGCTGGATTTCGTCCGCCAGCTCGAGACGCAGCCGGGGCTGGCCATTTTGAAATACGGCATCCCTTCGGCGGCGATAACGACGCTGGAGCTTCTGATCCCGGAAGAGAACCTTAAGGTTGACGTGCAGCCGATGCTGGCGGCGACCACGTCGCAGGTTGAGGTCGAGGCGGTCAAGAGCACCCGCGTGCAGGCCTTTCTCGGCTCGACTACAGACGTTAGTTTGAG
>Ga0180437_10003746_pt1 | contig 22310 bp, 16 predicted proteins | sample SS_ome_4_FD_132410 | JGI IMG/M metagenome (GOLD analysis project Ga0180437, IMG submission 132410) | Hypersaline lake sediment archaeal communities from the Salton Sea, California, USA - SS_3_D_1 metaG | ecosystem: Environmental > Aquatic > Non-marine Saline and Alkaline > Hypersaline >...
CGCAGTCATCTCGTGATCCCCTCTGGTTTGACACGAGCGCGGAATGCTCGCTCTGGTCGAAACGGGAATTCAAAGCGGCAATAAGGAAATTTTATGCCTGGCTCAAAGGAACGAAGGAAAGCCTTAGCAATTTTGGATCCAATATGTCCTTATTTCTGAAAAATATTGGATTAATTATAAGCTAGATTTCAGACGCAGGCTGAGTGTTGGGCTGTGTTACCTTTTCGTCTGTTCTAAAAGCGAATATTCTACCAGAATCTTTATTTCTTATTCTTCACGTATTTGTCGAACCATTCGAACATCTCGGCCAACACGTGGAGAACGGATTCTCTGGCTCTGTAGCCGTGGCTCTCGTTGGGGAGCATGACCAGCCGGGCTGTGGCTCCATGTCCCTTCAAGGCGTGATAGAGCCTTCGGGACTGAATCGGAAAAGTTCCGGAGTTGTTGTCCGCTTCGCCGTGGATGAGCAGGATCGGTTCGTTGATCTTGTGGGCGTGCATGAACGGTGAGACCTTGAAATAGATTTCCGGTGCTTGCCAGAGGGTTCTCCGTTCGCTCTGGAATCCGAAAGGCGTGAGTGTCCGGTTGTACGCGCCGCTTCGTGCGACACCGGCTGCCAGGAGGTCGCAGTGGGCCAGCAGGTTGGCTGTCATGAATGCGCCGTAGCTGTGTCCGCCCACACCGACACGTTTGGGGTCGATAACGCCCATGGAGTCCAGCTTATCAATTGCGGCCTGGAGGCTGGAGACGATCTGTTCGACAAAGGTGTCATTCATGGTTTTGGGGTCTCCGATGACAGGCATTTGCGCCCCGTCAAGGAGTGCGTAGCCCTGCGTCACATAGAAGAGCTGGGATGTCCCGCTGAAAAAAGTGAAGCGGTGTGGTGAGCCCCGGATCTGTCCGGCCACTCTCCGGTCCTGGTATTCCCGGGGATAGGCCCAGATCACGCACGGCAGCCTCTCTCCTTCTTTGTAATCCGCTGGGAGATACAAGGTTCCGGACAGTTCGACTCCGTCCGCCCGGGTGTATTTGATGAGCTGCTTTTTCATCCCTGTGAGTTGAGGAGCCGGGTCTTTGAAATCGGTGAGCGCCTGTCGTTTTTTATTCTTCAGGTTGCAGAGAAAGTAATTGGGAGGCTCGGTCTTGGATTCGTAGCGGGTGATGATCTGGTTCCTGGATTTCCCGACAAAATCGACGAATGACTCATAACTTCCTTCACTGCACTGGAACATCCTCTTCTTCTCCATCGTCTTGATGTTCATCATGTCGAGGAAGGGCATGTCTCCTTTGGGGGAGGCTCCGCTTCCGGAGAGATAAACCCAGTCCTTATCCTGGAGTATGACACGCTCACCATTGGGAGTGGTTGTGGATAAAAAGCGGCCCGGGTCGTTGTACCGGTCCTGAGAGCTGATATCGATGATTTTTTTCGGCGCCTGGCTCGGGTCATCGACATTCACCAGGTATGTGGTTCTCCATCGTCTCTTCCACTCTCGCTCCGAGAGAAAAGCCAGACCTTCTTGCTGCAGCCAGGAGATACCGGCATAGCGTTGCTTGGTCTTCAGGATTTCTTTGGGCTCGCTCTTGAAAGGTGCCGAAAGAGTCATGATTTTGTCTCTGTACGGGACCTCCTTCTCTGGCTTTCCTTCATCCAGGGCCTCCGCCCATATAAGAGTGGCGGGTTTGAGCGGTCTCCAGTTCAATGACCTCGGTCCGGTAGGCACTCCTCCGATCGGGACTTCATCTTCTAGAGGAAAGTCGGCGAAAAGATGAACAAGATTTCCGTCCCTGTCCCAGATTTCTTCGCTGTGAGGGAATGAATAGTAAGGGACGCTGAAGGAATAAGGTTCCTTGACTTTGTAGACCAGCAGCAGCTTTCCGTCAGGTGAAGGATCGGCATTGAGGTAGACTCCGGGATTTCCGATTTTTTTTCGGCTGCCTGTAGCGATGTCGATTTCAAGAATCTGGGATGTGGCATAGTATTTGAACAATTCTGCGTCATGAGGAGTCTGGAGAAGGTCCTGGTAGGTCCTGACTGTCGCATACCGTCCTGCGGTCTCCTGAATGTTGGGACCAACAGGCACTTCTGGTTTTTTAGGGGGGCCGCCTCGGTCTTCCAGTATGGCGTAAACCAGAAGTTTATTGTCCGGAAGCCAGGAAAACCCGGAATTCGTTATAGAATTGAGGATGGGTCCGGTGAGCGCCTTGGCCTTTCCTGTTTTAGCGTCAGCCAGCCAGAGTTCGAATCCCGTGTCTGTCAGCAGGGCGAAGGCCAGCCATTTTCCGTCAAGGGACCACCTGGTTGAACCGATTTTTGCTCCTTTGGGAAGAGCGATGCGTGTTTCTTTGCCGTCTTTTATGGATTTGACGGTTAATCCGATGGTGAAAAATGTCTGCTGGCGGCTGTTGTATCTTGGAGTGATCCTCGTCCCGGCCAGCCTGAGCAGGGGCTGGGACATGTAGGCGATCGAGGGCATGGATTCGGACTCGGAGAGGAGCATGAGGTCTCCAGTCGGGTTCATGCTCGCTCGGGGCAGAGGAGGCGCGTCGACGATATCGATCACTTCTTTCGGCGGGAGCTTATAGGGTTCCTGGGCAAAAACCGTGAGGCTGAAAACAAAGACAAAAATCAAAAAGATGATAGGAACGGTTTTTCTCATTATTTCCCTCCCTTAAAAATTGATTTTTCCATCGCTGAGGTTTTCTTACTATACACCAATCAATTCAATAATTTCAATTTTATTTCTTGATTTTTTCTTTCTTTATGCTATCTTTCAAAATTCTTTATTTTCTTATAGATATAAGAGGATAATTCCCGATTGGTGCGGAATGCAGCAATTTATGTATTTTTCCCTTCCCCTTTAGGGGGGAAAAAAGAGGGTGAAAAATCCTCCCCCTAATCACCTTTGGAGAGGATTGATTAATAGTTAAAAATATATGTTAAAATGGGACATGCGAGAGCAGAGGACCGGAAGTTGGCAGGGGAAACAGGGGAAGATGCTGCATTTCGGGATAACTGTAGTTCCGGCTGTCCGAGGAATCAGGCGTGAGCAAAGTCGCTGGCAAAAATTGCGCTGTTAATAAGGGAGAAATACTGGTAATATAGGAAAACAGGGGAAATGGAACAGGACGAATTCGACAAGAGAGGCGGTCCGGGAGAGTCGGAAGCCAAGCCTTCTCCTGAGGAATCGGCTCCGGAGAAACCCACTCCGGAAAAGTCTACCCCGGAGGAACCGGCTCCAGAGAAATTCGCTGCAGCCAGGCCAACTCCAAAGGAAAAGATCGATCCGGCTGAGCTGAACAAAGTCAAGCTGATCTTCAAGTATTTTGACACGGCATTCTCTACCCTGAAGCTTTATCCTCCCGGGAATCCCTCAATTGAGAAATCCGAGGGCATTTTTTATGGAAAATTAAAAGAATTTCTCGATGAGTACAAGGAATTTCGCATAGGTATTAAAGAGTTTGATTTTACCTATAAGGAAGAGATCGCCTTTCAGGATGAGGAAAAAAAGAGAAGCCTTCCCTTCTTCCTTTTTAAGGATGGAATGAGGGAGCTCACCTTTTACAAGGGCCTGGAGGATAAAGAGCTTCAGTATTTTCTAGACACCTTAAAGGAAGCGATCGACCTTCCTCCGGAAGAAAGCGATGCGGTCGGTCTCCTCTGGGAAAAAGATTTCATCAACATTCGGTATTATGCGATCGATGAATTCCTGGACTTAAACATCGGTGGTAGCGAGAAATCATTCGATTTTGAGGTTGACACGCAGATATTCTCAGAAGGCAAGATCGATATGAAACCGAAAGATTATGCCGAGTCAAAAGAGAATGATGATATGCTCGCCTTCGGTCCGCCAAAAGAAGAGGAAAAAGGAGAGGGTGAAGGAGATATGGAAGGGAGCGAGGAATCTGATTCTCGAATACCCACGATCAAAAAAGATGAACTCCCTGAAATAGAGAAACTGATTGCACAGGACAAGCAGGTCTCTGATTCAGCCGAGCTTGTGGCCTTGCTTTTTGAAATTCTCTATTATGAGGAAAATCTTGACCGGTTCTCAGACGTTTTAAAGATTTTAGAAAAATATTTTCACGATATCGTGGACAGAGCCGATTTTCCCCAGGCGTTAGCCTCGTTACAGAATATGCACGAGCTGAAGGAAATTCTTCGGGAGAAATCTCCGGATAAATTCAGCCTGCTGGATAAAGTTATGAAAAACGCCACCGATGAGCGCTACATGTCTCTTTTAAAAAAGCTGTACCTGGAAGAAAAAGTGAAAGATCATGAATCTTTCTTCGATTACCTGGAGTTTCTGGGGCCTGGTGCGATTTCAGTCGTGGGCATGATATGGGAGAGTCCAAAAGGACCTGTCCACAAACAAAAGGCTTTAGATATTTTAAGGGAAGCGGGGAAAAAGGACATCGGCGCTTTGATGTACATGGCTAAAGGGAGCAACGTGGCTCTCACCTTGGAAGTCATAGCCATGCTGGAGACAGTCAGTGATTTGAAAGACCTTCATTTTCTTAAGGACTTTATCCAGCACCCGAATAAAGAAATAAGACTGGAGATCATTAGAATTCTGGGTCTGGCCGGAAATGAAGATGCCAATAAAATTCTCTTCCAGTTTCTGACTGATGAAGACGTTGAAGTGCGCGCATTTGCTGCAGAGAACCTGAAGTATGTGGGAGATAAAGAAACGTTTGACTTTATCGTGGATTTGGCAGCAGATAATGAATTCAGGAAGAGAACAAGAATGGAGAAAAAAGCTCTCCTGAGTTACCTGGCGAGTGCTAAGAAGGAAGTGGTGTATGACCTTTTTCGCTCCATCTTGAAAAAATGGAAACTTTTCTCAGCTCATAGTCATAATGAAACGAGGATTGCGGCTGTTGCGGCACTGGAAGAAACCGCCACTCCTGAAGCCAGACAGGTTCTGGAGGAAGGGACCAGAGTATTCGGCAGATCCATCCGCGAGGCATGCAGGGATGCCTTGAGCCGTATGGCTCCAGGCGGAAAGCCTCCTTCGGGAGAAAAACCGCCTACAGTTATAAAGCCTCCTCCAGGCGAGGATCTTCCCTTAGAAGAAAAACCTTCTCCGGACGAGAAGCCGCCTTCAGGCGAAGAGCTTCCCCTAGAAGAAGAACCTCCTCCGGACGAGAAGCCGCCTTCAGGCGAAGAGCCTCCCCCAGAAGAAGAACCTCCTCCGGACGAGAAGCTGCCTTCAGGCGAAAAGCCATCCTCAGATGAAAAACTTCCCCCAGAAGAAAAACCTCCTCCGGATGAAAAGCCGTCTTCGGATGAAGAGCCGCCTTCAGGTAAATAAGTCATGATAAGGATTTGAATAGAATGAGTAAAGAAGAAAGCCGAAGATTTGCGCTGAATTATACAGAAGAAGAAAAAAAGACTCTGTCTAAGACCATAGAAGAGCTTTTTCTCCGCATTACTTCGACATTGAAACTAGCCCAGATATTCGAGCCCAATAACGAGGCATTTATCCGGCAGCTCAAGCCGCTCTTTTTCTTAATCCAGAGCATGTTAAAGAATTTGGGAAAGGCCATCTTGCAGTTCAGGGGAAACGCACTGTTTTTCAACGCGATCAGGATAAAAATTGATTTTCACAGCTACCAGAGGTTCAAATTTCTAGTGAGTGAATTCAAAGACAACGAGATTGAAGCGATCGGATTCGAACCCGGTTTAACAGCGGAAGAGTTAACGCTTTTCATTGTGATTCTGGCTAAAGCAAAAGAAAGGAAATTGAGACATTTTGAAGATTTTACAGCCGCCATGGAGAGTTGCGGAATAAAACATATATTCCTGGAGAAACTTCATGATTATGAAACAAGTCTGAGAATGACTCCTGAAGAGATTAAGCGTTCCTGTAAAAAGGTCTTTATGAAGAGCATCGTGCACCTCCAGGAGGTAATGGAGAGAGAGAAGAAGCATGAAAAGCTTCATTTCAAGACGACACGAAGACTGATCCAGACCATTATCAACCTTATCAGCTATGATGAGTCGTTTATGCTCGGTATGACGAATATCAAGAACTATGAAGAATACACCCTCAACCACTCGATAAACGTGACCATTCTGGCTCTTGCCTTCGGAAGGCGGTTGGGTTTCGAGAAGACAGATCTAGTGGAACTGGGCATGAGTGCTTTTTTCCATGATATCGGAAAATTGGAAATCCCCTTGGAAGTACTCAATAAAAAGGGCAAACTGGATGATGAGGAATGGATGGTCATGCAGGAACATCCTGTGCGAGGAGTGACGAAACTGGTTCTGCTTCAAGACTTGAGCTATTTTCCCGTAAGAGCGCTGTCCGTTGCCCTGGAACATCATGTCTGGGCGAATCATTCGGGGTATCCGAAAAGCTGGAAAAAGAAAGACCTGAATTTCTTCAGCAAGATAGTGAAAATCTGCGATGTTTTTGATGCCATAACGACAAAAAGAGTCTATCGAGATTTCTCTTTCACCAGACAGCAGGCCCTGTCTATGATGTTCGAGAAGATGGGAGAGGAATACGATCCTATTCTGCTCAAAGTCTTTGCCGGAATGATAGGCGTTTTTCCTGTGGGAAGCCTTGTGTCTTTGAACACTGGGGAGATCGGTGTTGTGGTCGAAACAAACCCGGAGCAAGCTCTTATGCTCCGTCCCAAGGTGAAGCTGATCGCGGATAGCGACAAACATAAGATTGATGGAGAGATTGTTGACCTGGCAGAGAAGGATTCTGAAACCGGTCAGTTCAAGAGGACTATTACGAACGTTTTGAATCCTGAGAAGTACGAGATTAACATTCCCGATTACTTTTTGGCCCAGGCCGCCGGTTAAGAAGGGGACAGGTGTACGCGCTCAGTAATTAGGTAACACTTTTTGGATGTTATTGCGAACGGAGTGAAGCAATCTCATATAAAGAAAAACATTTTATCCTTAAGAGATTGCCACGCTTCGCTCGCAATGACATGTTTGCCTTATTGTCATTACAAAAAAAGTTGCCTAATTAGTGAGCATAAGAAACAGGCCCTTTTTTCCGTTTCCCGATATTTTATCCTCGCTCTATTCAGGTTTTGAACCAGAATGTCGGACGAAACGCAGCAATCCCGAAATTAATCCTCAAAAACCACTTCATAAGACTCGCGTATCGGGTTTTTTGTGAAGAAGCCGATGAATTTAACCACCTGTTCCTGGAAGAAGCGGCTTTGTTCGGTAGCGAGCATATCCTCTTCACTCTCCCACTGCGTAATGAAGATGCATTTGCCCGTCTTTCGGTCGGCGAGAAAATTGGCTCCTTTATACCCCTTTTTATCCTTGCATAACGGAATGACACTCTCCTCAAAAAGCATCGAGGCTTCATCTATCCGTTTAGGCTCTGTTTGGACTATGAGCAGTCGTACATACATGGATTTAGCCCTCCTTTTTCTAAATTCGTAGAATGAAGGGTGAGAATAAATTCTTAGTTATGTTTTCCCTCAAACCTCCCTGAATATTTATTTAATGAAGTACCTATCTATCGATACATTAATTAGTTACTTTTAGTCTGGAACTTGGGGCATTTCATTGTTCAGATTTAGAATTCCTTAAATAGTTTTAACTGAGGATTCTGTTTTTGTAAATAGACTTTTGCTTTACTCCAGAATTCTTGAGAGGTTTTATAGATGGCTTCGGCTTCGCTTTTGCTGATTAAGCCTCTTGGTTCGTAAATGCAGTCATTTCTTTTTATTCGGAATTTTTGTATTTTTTTTATTAAATCATCGAATTCTTTCCCTAGGAATTCACCTGAGACAGAGAAAGTCGTCTTATGCTGCTCTCCGTTATCGGTTCTATATCCATTTACAAGTAATATCACCCGTCCAATCTGAAGCAAGCCATCGTAAACAAGCTTGAAAGCGGCTTCATCAACTTTGCCTTTCACTATAGTAGCCGCTTCAAAATTTCTACGCGCGGCATCCAGCAAATTGTTGAGATAGTCAATACCTGTGTCTTGCCTTTTTAATTTACCTTCTTTGATCAGCTTATTTAATAAGTTTTTTAAACTCACGCTCGTCCCCCACGAGGAGAGTATAGCTTTTGATAATTTCATTGTAGAAAAAGTTCGATTTTTTCTTCTGAGAAAATTCGCTTGGAGAAGCGATGTGATAATTTATTTCTCTCCTTATTGTCTCTTCGACTTTTTGGACAGCCTGATAAACCTGGTCATCATCCACCTCTCCGATTACAAAGAGGTCAATGTCAGAATCGGATTTAAACCCGCCATTGACATAAGAACCAAACAGAAAAGCATAAGAGATGTTTTCCAGTGTTTTCAGTTCTTTTGTTAGCTCAACTTCGATCCCCATTGTTTTTTTCACTATCGATTCAACCTCTTCCAATAGTGGATAACGCGTATTGAGCGTATATATGCTCAGGTTCGCTTTCTTTTTGTAAAGGATGAAATCGTTTTCAAGGAGTTTGTTGAGCTCGCGCTGTGTAGTTCCGGCAGATGTCCCGACAATTTTAGCAATCTCGCTCAGATAGAATTCCCTATTTTGATTATAAATGAAGAGTAGAATGATCTTTTGTCTTATTTTCGATTTAGTGAACAGTTCTAGCATCTTAGCAGAAGCGATTTTTTCAATTTTGAGTAAATTATTACTCAAATGTGAGTAAATGTCAACCGGATCAATAATTCTCTCTTATTGTCTTTTTAAAATCTTCAGCCTCTTCTTTGCATCCCTACTTCGGGAAGATAAGGATCAAATTCTTTTTCAATCCAGGAAAGCCATCTCTTTGGGGAATTTGACTTCAGCTCACTTAGAGGCTTCTAATATTCCCAACTCACTTGATATCTCTTCACCATTTGAAATCCTTCTTCATCTTCTTCGATAGTGTAAAGCTTGTCCATTTTCCATAAGATGGGTTTGGCTTTCAGAAGAATCTTGGCGATGTATTTTCCTTCTGAATCGAAAACGTCGTAATAATAAGTCTTTCCATCCGCAGCCTTCTCGTAAGTGCGCGTAAAAATTCTCCCTGCCTCATCAAGACTTAAATATATAAAGGCATTATGATGTTTATCCCATAATAATTTGGCGTCAGAAGAAAGGTTATCATATCCACCGAACGTTTCATTAATAATCTCGTCTTTTTCTTCCTGGGTGATTTTTACTGGTGTGTGGTCTTTGACGATTTTCTTTAGGAGTTTCCCTCCAGGATTGAGGACATTCAGTTCATATTTGTCAGGAAATCCCCAGATGATGTTATCTTCTTTCGTGACTACCCAGTAACATCGGGGGAAGAATGGATTCAGGTAAGGATATTTGAGGACCTTTGTCGAGAAGATAGTGAATAGCTCTTTGAGCTGAGAATCGAATTTTTTCAGGTCGTAAGTGACTTCCTGATCCGGGATCATGTAGCCAGCAACGATATTGCCTTTTCGGTCCGCTTTAGGACCGGAAAAATTCCACATCTTGGTTTGAGAAACGGCTCTCAAAAATTTTCCATCCAGCGAAAAAAAATGGAGCTTGCGGGCACTGGAGTCATTGACGAGAATTTCTTTATGCGGAGTAATCACGATAGCTCTTGGGAGCGTCATCTCACCCGGTCCTTGTCCCTCTTTCCCAATCGTTTTTAAATACTCCCCGTTTTTGCTGAAAACTTTTATGTGACATTCCTTTACATCAAGAGCATAGATTTTCTCTTCTTCATCGATAGCGATATCTATCACCCGTGAAAACATATATTCCTTTCTTCCTTCGGCGACTCCGATAGATAATTCCTCTTCAATACTGAAAACTTCTTCGCCGTACATCGGCTGTTTAGGATTCCTAACGATAATGACTCCATTTTCTTCATCTATCTTCCCTTTCCATTCGGCTTTCTGCCCGCCAAATGAGGCAAGCATGATAGAGGCTGAAAGAAATAGGATGATTGAAATGATTCTGGTCGTGTTTTTCATTTTTTTCCCCTTATAAAAATTCTAACTTCTTAAGCTCTCTTTATCAATCCAGAGGAGCCAGTGCTTCAGGTGATTTGAACTCCTGTGGTCTCATTTAATCCTCCACATACGAAATATTTATTGTTCCCACTTCATTTTGTAGACTTCTACCTGTCGGAAACCGCTCTCTTTTTCATCAATATAGTAAAGGTGGTCATTCCTTATTTTTAAATTTAGGGGCAGCATCTCAAGGATGGAAAATCCCCTCAGAGACTTCCGGCCGATAAAGATGCCTTCCGGATTGAAAATATCAAACATGTACTCCCCCGGATTGATTCCTCTCGCGTAAGTCATCACATAGAGCCTTCCTTTCTCATCCATCAGAAAATAATGGAATGGAGGCAAGGAAGAAGGGAAATCTATTTTCTTCTTTGCTTTTTCATAAAGATCAGGATTGAATTTAAACATGCCCAAGAATCGCTCTTTATACTCTTCTGAAGGAGGAACCTTTATATAATCTTTTCTGATTTTTCTGATGAAGTTGCCGTTGAAGTCATACACATAGATTTCATAATCTCTCTGCTGGCTTCCGGTAAAAATTTTGCCGCATCTCACCTCCGCCAGGATGTTGTGTCTGATTCCCTTAATGCGCTGAGCGACCATTGGAAAAGTTTCAATTCTATCCAATTCTTTGATTTCGTTGAATTGAGAATCATAGAGCATTATCAAGTTTGTGGTATTTTCAGTCCATTCCTCCGGATATCTTGTGATCAGGCAAAGATAATTTCCGTTGCCAAGACAGGTGGCTCCCGAAGTGTTCCTTACATTTATCTTAACTTCCCTGGACAGTGATCCATCTGGCTGGAAAAGCAACAATTTCATACCGCTGTACGCCACCAATTCATCATCCTCTGTGAACATCATCATCGGCGCGCCGGATAGTTCTCCGGGTCCTTGACCTTTAAAGCAAAAGGATTTGAGATAATTTCCCTGGGCGTTGAATTTAAAGATCAGGTTTTTTTTGCTGTTAGAATCCGAGAAATAGATGTTTCCGGCCGAATCCACGGCAAAATCCTGGATTTCTGTTAATCCGATCTCTGCGATATCGTCTCTTTCCAGGTCAATCACAAATTCTTCTTCTAAGGTGAATGTCGAAGGTTCCCTTTTTAGCCTGTAAGGTTCGATGTGATTGAAAACAACTTCCACTCCATCTTCCATAATTCTCTCGACTTTGTCCTGTTTCGGGCCACAGAAGAGAAACAGAGTAAGAATCAGAACAAGATAGGTCAACTTTCTCATTTATACCCCCACCTTAAAATTCTAACCCGTTCAGCGTTCTTTATCAATCTTAGGAAACTAGTGCTGCAAGGAATTTGAGTTCCGTTTGAATAGAGATTCACTCATACTTCCAGGTTATTTTATAACGCTTAGCTATTTGATATCCCTCGCTATCTTCCTCAATAGAGTAAAGTTTCCCCTTTTTGCAGATATGAGGTCTAGTCCGAAGAGGAATTTTAGCTATATATCTTCCTTCACGGTCAAAAACATCATGAAAATATGTATCTTCATTCCCGGTTTTCTCCCAGGTCTGTATAAATATCCTGCCTTCATCATCCAGGAAAAAGCGATAATAAGCAGAATGATATTTGGAAAAGACATATCTGCTTCTCATTTCAGGAGGGGTATCTGCTATTTGTTCCTCTTTTTCTTCTTCTGTGACTTCCACAGGATCATATTCCTTTGTTATCTTTTTTATCAACGTTCCCTTTGGATTAAATATTTGTATTTCGTAATCCTTTGGATAGCCATAAACTATATTATCGTTCTTATCGATTAGCCAGTACGCAATCGGCATAAAAGGATTAATAGATTTTCGTGCATCGGGAGCAGGAGAAGAGGCAATTTCAGCTAGCAGGTTCATTTCAGGATCAAATTTTTTCACCTTATAAGAGAAAAATTCGGGGTCCATGAATCCTTCTGTAACTATTATATTCCCTTGGGAATCACTTCTCGAGTAAAGTACCCATGTTTCTTTTGTGGATACATTTCTCAGGAACTCACCATCGAGTGAGAAGAAAGAAAAACGCCTACCTAGCTCTTGAATCATCAGTTCATTTCGGTTAATGGAAATCACTCTCGGCCTGTTTAATTCCCCTGGGCCTTGCCCTGGCCTTCCTACTGTCATTAAATATTTTCCATCCTTATTAAAAACTTTAAAATGACCCTCCCTATAATCCAGAATGTAGATTCTTTCGTCTTCACTGACAGCGACATTTCTCATATCCGAGAACATATATTCCTCTCCCTGATCTGATTCTCCGATGGATAATTCTTCTTCTATACTAAAAACTTCTTCGCTGAACATCGGCTGTTTGGGATTCTTAACGACAATGACTCCATTTTCTTCATTTATCTTCCCTTTCCATTTGGCTTTCTGCCCGCCAAAGGAAACGTGCATAATTGAGACTGAAAGAAATATGATGACGGAAATGATCTTGGTCGTGTTTTTCATTTTATCCCCCTATAAAAATTCTAACCCGTTCAGCTCTTTATTTCAAATCAGCAAAGCCAGGGCTTTAAGGAAGTGGGCTTCAGCTAACTTCAAATTCTTTAATATCTCCAGGTGACTTTATATCGTTTAACTACCTGATATCCTTCCTCATCTTCTTCTATTGTATAGAGTTTGTTCTTTTTCCAGATTGAATATCGATTCAGATTCGCTTGAATAGGAACCTTGGCTATATATTTTCCTCCATGTTCAAAAACGTCGAAATAGAAAAGTTCTTCCTTGCCTTCGACTCGCTCATAAGTCTTCACAAAGACTCTTTCTTCATCGTCAACGGATATTTCACTAAACGCAGGGAAGTGAGCTCGAAAGTTGAGCTTCATACCTCTTTTAACTGGCGCTTCATATTGCTTTTCGTACTTCTCTTTGTCCTCTGCTGTTATCTCGACTGGATTGTATTCTTTTATGATCCTTTTTATTAAATTTCCCTCTTGATTGAGGATTTGGAGCACATATTCTTTAGAATCTCCCCAAACAATATTGTCACTTGGAGAGACGGCGCAATACAACGATGATTTACCTATATCGATTATTCCTCTTGTTCCTCTTTCTTCCTGAGCGACTGTCGTTAAAAGCTCAAGATTTGAATCATAAACCTTCAGTTCTTTTCCTCCAACGGGGGGTGGAGCGCCGGCTGTGAAGACGATTAAATTATCTTGAGAGTCCATCTTTTTGGGATTAAAAAAATTTCTTGTTTTGGCTGAGGAATTTTGTCTCAGATATTTCCCATCCAAAGAAAAAAAGCTTAGCCGCTGAGCCATAGTGTCGTGGACCATTACTTCGTTCTTGGAAGTAATTTGGACATAGAACGGCATCTGCATCTCTCCGGGTCCCTGTCCTTTTCTCCCAATTGTTTTTAGATATTCTCCGGTTTTTTGGAATACTTTGATATGAGCTTCTCTTGAATCAAGCACATAAATTCTTTCCTCTTCATCTACCGAAATTCCTCGAACTTGAGAAAACAGATATTCCTCTCTTCCTTCTGCTTCTCCAATGGATAGTTCTTCTTCAAGGCTAAAAACATCTTCCCCATACATAGGCTCTTTGGGATTTGTAACAACTGTGACTCCATCCACTTCCTCTATTGTCCCTCTCCATTCATCCTTTTGTTTTTGACAGGAAATGAACATAAAAAAGACTGAAAAAGATAAAACAATTGAAATGACCTTAGTTTTATTTTTCACTTTGACCCCCACATAAAAATTCTAACTCGTTCAGCTTTCTATTTCAATCCAGGAAAGCCAGGGCTTTGGCGGATTTGAGTTACACTCTTAAATCCTGATTGGAGTTTCGAGTTTCAGCTATAAATACTCATTCATACCGCAACGAATCGACTGGGTTGGCTACGGCTGCCTTGATGGACTGGTAGCTGATGGTGAACGTTGCGACTGCAATGACCGATAGGCCAGCCAGGAGCAGGGTCCCGACCTTAATCTGAGTGTGGTAGGCGAAATTCTGGAGCCACCGGAACATGAGTAAAAAGGCGGCCGGCCAGGCGATGAGATTGGCAATCAATATCAGGAGGAAAAACTCCCTGGAGATGTGAGAGTAGATGCTGAGGATGGATGCTCCAAGGACCTTGCGTATCCCGATCTCCTTGGTCCTCTGCTCTGTGATGAAGGAGACCAGGCCGGTGAGTCCCAGGCAGGCGATGAATATTGACAGTACCGCAAAGTAGCTGAATGTCTGGCCGAAGCGGAACTCCGCCTGGTAGAGCCGGGCCAAGTCACTGTCGTAGAACTCGAACTCAAAGGGAACGTAGGGAAAAAGATTCGTCCAAGCGTCCTTGATCCGCCCCAGCGTGCTTGTCATGTCCCCGGGGGCGATGCGGACAGCGAGGCCTTTGAAGAATTTGGGATAGATCTTGAGCATCAGAGGCTCTATGGGATTGTGGAGGGAGCGGAAATGGAAGTCCTTGACTACACCGATAACGCGGCCTCTCGGCCAGGAAGTTAGTCCAAGTTCTTTTCCGAGGGGATCCGTCCACCCGAATTGAAGGGCGGCCGACTCGTTCAGGATGTAGGCCTCCCTTGCATCCGTGGGAAAATCCAGGGAGAAATCCCGGCCCTGTATGATCTCCAGACCGAGAGTTTTGACGAAGTCGTGATCCACGCCGGTCCACCTCACCATTTCATATTTGTCCGCCTCGAGCCCCTCCCGCCAGGTGGATTGATAATGTGTGTTGAGGCTGGGATGGAAATCTGAGGCGGACACATTGAGAACCCCACCCCGGCTGAGGAACTCTTTTTTGATGAGCTCGTAATGGTTTCTTGTAGATGAGGAGAGGGGGACGTGAATCAGATGCTCCTTATCGATTCCCAGTTTTTTGTGCCGGATGAAGTGCATCTGGTTGGAGACCACGAATGTGATGATGAGAAAGATAACAGAAATCGAAAACTGGAGCACGACGAACACATTACGAAGGCTCTTTCGCATACGGCCGATGGAACGGGTATTCCGGAGAACGGTTATGGGGCGGAAGCCAGAGGCCACAAAGGCGGGGTAGCTCCCGGATACAATTCCTACAAAGAGAACCGTTCCGATGAGCCCGGGAATAAGGAGGGGATACCGGAAGTATTCGACCGTAAGAAAGGCTCCAGCGATGCGGTTGAAGACGGGCAGGAAGGCCTCCACCAGAAGAAAGGCCAGGGGAATGGAGAGGAAAGCCATGGTTGTGGATTCGCCGATAAACTGGAAGATGAGCTGACGGCGGCTTGCACCCACCACTTTTTTCACTCCCACCTCCCTGGCCCTCCGGAAGGACTGGGCCGTTGCCAGGTTCATAAAGTTGAAGCAGGCCAAAAGGAGCACGATTAAACCTATGGCGGAGTAAAGGAGGAGGCTCTCAATGCTTCCGGGTGGCTCCAGCTCTCCCCACATGTGAGATTTGAGGTGAATATCTGTGAGGCGCTGAACTGTAAGGTCCATCTCTTCTTCCCTGTATTTGGAGTAGAGGTCCTCGATTTTCTTTTCAAGGTCAATGAGATTTGTAGAGGGAGTGAGGAGAGCATAGGTGTAAAAATTCCATGCATTCCAATAGCTTGAGATGGGATCGTTGTAGATTTCATCGACCCGGAGCATGGAGCCGAGCAGGTCAAATTTGAAATGACTGGTCTGGGGGAGGTCTTTGACAACGGCAGTGACGATGTAATCCCTGTTTTTATCAGAGGTAAGGATTTGGCCCAGAGGATTCTTTTCACCGAAATATTTCCGGGCGGTTGACTGCGTAAGGACCATGGATGAGGGGGGTAGGAGTGCGGTTTCCGGGCTCCCCTGTATGAAGGTGAAGTCGAATATCCTGAATAGAGAGGGATCGGCCAGGTAGAAGCGGGTTTCGAAAAAGCTTTTATCACCGCTTGTGAACAGATATTTCTGGTTGCGGCCGATGTGATTGATCCTGGCTATATCCAGCACTTCTGGGATATCCTGGAGGATGGCTTGTCCTAAAGGAAAGGAGAGACACGTGAAGTCATTTCCCTTCGCGATTCTGACGATGCAGTCCGCGTTCCGGTGGTATTGGTCGTAGCTCGTCTCCATAGAAATGTAGATCAGGATGACTACGGCACAGGCGATGCCAACAGCCAGTCCGCCTATGTTGATTATGGAGTAGACTTTGTTCTTTCTTATGTTTCGGAGGGATGTTTTTAAGAAGTTTTTTATCATTCGACCACTTCTTTGGGTAGTTTTAATGCTAAATTTAAAACGTAGGAATTTCTTTTTTTACATATCACAAAATTCCCGATATTTTCCACAATTTTTGCCTGCTGACGCCCTTTAATCATATATACATCATTTATAATAGCAAATAACATGCCAATTTCATCTTCTTGGAGTTTTCTAATACTATGAAACATACATGTATCACTTATTAACAGCTAATGTCCGTTCTCGAACAGAAATATATTTTCCCCGTATCAACTTTGTGACAGAGAATAGCCAGGATTCCATTGCTCTGTCATCCAGTCTTAACCTTTTCTTTTGCATAGTGAAGCAGCTCTCTTGCAACTTTGGTATTAATACGTCACCCTTTTCTTTGGTATTTACTGCTTTTCTTTAAAAATTCAAGGACTAGAGATACCTGTCCTTCAGGTCGCATTTAAAAGTAACTCATTGCAGTGAACAAGATCGTAATAGATTGATCCAAGATAATATCTTGGCAAGCACTTCCCTTTTCTGATATAAGATTAATGGTTCTCTTTTGCGGGCTGGAGAGAGCTCACACCTTTTTGGTTCCCATCAACAACCCCCCTTTTGCTGACAACAGCCCGCTTCCTTCCTCAATCCAGGGAATCCAGGGCTTTGGGAGATTTGGATTAAACTTATTTAGTTACTCTATCTTTTCTTACTCGAGCTCATTCATACCGCAGTGCATTTACTGGATGAGAGACAGCCGCTCTTACAGACCGATAACTGACTGTGATCAATGCAATTGTCAACGAAAGGAAAGCTGCAAAGATGAACGACCACAACGTGATGTTGACTCGATAGGCAAAATTCTGCAACCAAATATTCATTACATAATAAGCAAATGGCCAGGCGACTGCATTTGAGATGACAACCCATTTAGTAAACTCTTTCGATAGCATGAAAACTATCCCTGAAACAGATGCACCAAAAACTTTACGGATTCCTATTTCTTTTGTGCGCCATTCAGATATTAAAGAAGCCAATCCAAACAATCCTAAACTGGCAATAAAAATGGCAAGCAACGAAAATGTTGTAAATGTTTTTCCTGTCAGTCGTTCATTGTGATACAGAGTATTATAATCTACGTCGAGAAATGAATAATCAAATGGCATCCCAGGAAAAAATTTTTCCCATGTTTTTTTTATAAATTTTAAGTTTTCTTCAATGTTTCCTGGTTTTACTCTCACAGAAATAAAATTCTCAGCTAAAAAGTCATAAGCTCCATGAAGCAACAGGAGTGCCATTGGAGCAACCGGTTGATGGAGTGATTGATAATGGAAATCCTTCACCACGCCAATAACGTTAAGATTTTGATCATTGGAGAAAATATATTTATTTAAAGGATCTTTCCACCCGAGTAATTTTACAGCAGCCTCATTGATAATTATTGCCGAATAGTCGGTTTTGTGATCCTTTGAAAAAAAGCGACCGGTCTTCATTTCCAAACCAAGTGTCTCAAGAAAATCATAGTCACAACAGCAGAGATTCATTGTTATGGCATCTTTACCTTCCGGAATAAAACCAAAGTTCTCGAAATGTCTTCCAGGAAGGGAGTGAGATCCAGAGGCAGAGATAACGAAGGGATGCTTCAATAAATTCTCTTTGAATACATCACTTTTCTTACCAATAGGCTTGATTGTTTTAATTATCACTACATGCTCTTTATTAAAACCCAAATTTCTATCTTGGATGTATTTTAATTGTTGAAAAACAATTAGTGTGCCAATTATTAAAAAAATTGAGATGGAAAATTGTATCAGTACCAATCCATTTCTTAACCACGAGTTTTTCAGCCGTCCCAGATGTTGACTCTTTAAAACTGAAATCGTTTGAAAGGAGGACAGAAAAAAGGAAGGATACGCCCCTGCTGTAGTGCCTATGACCAGCGCAAGTCCAATCAATCCGGGCAAAACATACAGATTACCAAAATAATGAAGGTCTAATTGTTTGCCAACAAAATTCCTGAATGAAGGCAACAAAATTTCCACTATAGCAATTGCCAATAAAAGAGCAATGCTGCTTGAAACGATAGACTCGATAAGAAACTGTTTAATAAGTTGTGAACGGTGGGATCCGATTACTTTACGAATACCCACTTCCATTGCTCGATTGGCTGATCTGGCTGTGTAGAGATTCATGTAGTTAATGCCGGACATGACCAGAATAAAAAATGCAACCATGGAAAAGATAGAAACGTAGGAGGAGTTCCCATTCGCTTCGAATTCTCCGTCAAGGCGGGAATGCAAGTGAATTTTAGTTAGAGGCTGTAAATAGTAAATCCAGTAATTCCCAACTTTTATCCAATTATCTTCATTGTTCTTATATATATACTTTTTCACAACTTCATGTAACTTAGTTTCAAATTCTTCTTTGGAACAACCTTCACGAAGAACAATGTAGGTTTTATAATAATTACCCCCCCATCGGGTGCTTCTACTCCCGGGAAAAGTTGTCAATGAAATAAAAAAATCGAAATGAAAATGTGAACTTTCAGGGATGTTTTCTATTACTCCTGTAACCTGGAAATTATCATTATCGATTGCGAGTACCTGCTTTATTGGATTTTTATTGCCAAAGTATCTATAAGCAGTTTTCTCAGTTAGGACAACTGTATTCGGTTGAATGAGTGCTGCTTTGGGATCACCTTTAATGAAGCGAAGTGTAAATACATCAAAAAGACTAGCATCTACTAATGCCACATTGTATTCATTAAAAAATTGCTCCCCACATTTTATTAAAACCGCCCTATTATAATTTACAAATCTTACGGAATGTAACACTTCAGGATAATCCGTGAGCAATGTCCCTGCCAAAGGAGGAGGAGTATATGTTTGATTAATTTCCGTGTTACCTATTTTTGCCCTCACTGCAACTCTATATATTTGGTCAGCCTTTTCATGGAAGCGGTCATAGCTCAGCTCATCCAGAATCCACAGAAAAGTCAATATAAAGCAGGCCATGCCGATAGCCAGTCCAAAAGTGGTGATAAATGAATAGCCTTTATGTCTTCTGATGTTTCTTAGGGCAATTTTTAACCAGTTCTTAATCATTTCTGACCTCCAGTAAATACAGTCTTTCAGAAAGGAGGGAAATAATCGTATGATTTGAATCCAGTACCATAGATGGGCAATTAGACCTCCTCTTTTTTTTAAAAGATTCCTGTAGATCTCTTCAAAATCCCCAAGCAAGGCTTCTCTTTCATCGTATGGCAGTATGGATCGAAGGATTTTTTCAGCTATCCGAGGAGAAGAATTGTGAAATTTGACCATTTTATGTAGTTCGTTTAGCGATTTTCTCAGAGAAGTCAGCCCATAATATATCATTGACTTTTTTATTCTCTTCCAGAGCGACTAAACCTTGTTGTGTGAGTCTGTAGATTTTTTTCCGACGTCCACCCCGCACCGCCGTGGCTTCGCCAGAATAAGAGTCAATAACACCAGACCTCTCGAGGCGTCTGAGTGGAATATGAATGGCTCCTATCGACCAGTTTTTTCTTGTGATTTCTGACAAATACTTCTGAATTGAGACGAGATAGGCATTCTCTTTAAGGTGTCCTATGACAAGCATGATTTGTTCTTCTCGTCTTGTTAAGCTTTCCATAATAATTATTCCCCCATTCTATTTATTATTAAATTATAGAACAAATATATCATATATAAGGCGCGGTAACAATATAAGATACGATAACACGCTTAAAGATTTACACGGCTGAAAAGGAGATATTTAGATTTAGGCTAACACTGCCATATTAAATGTGAGATAGATATTACTGAAATAGCTCATTTTTCTCTGGAGACAAATAAATACTTTCCCAGTTATTTAAGTCCTCGACCTTCTTTTTCAATCCAGGGAAGCCAAGGCTTGAGGGGGATTTGGATTCAACTTCATGAGCAATAAGACCTTTGAGAATAAAAGAATAATTCTGATTTAGATTAATCGAGCATCTCAACATGGAGTTCCCATCTGTAAGTCTCTTCATTATAAATCATGTAATAGTATCTATCTTTATAAATATAGTATGAAATTCGTCCTTTAGGAATCGTTGCTTTTTTTAGAAAATTTCCTTTGAGGTCTGATATTAGAATCTCCCGGGGATCATCTTCATTCGGATAGCTAAATACATAAATTTTCCCATCTGTCACTACAAAATCTGAATAAGCTGGATAATGATCCTGAAAAATATAATCCTGAGATGATTTCAGTTGATTAAATCTCTGTTCACCCCATGCCTTTCGTTCTTTGTCTATTAACTGCTTTTTTTCTTTGGAAGTAACCTTACGTTTCTCATAAGGCAGATTGATTTCATAAAGCTTTTTTCCCCGAGAATCAAAAACAATAAAAAAGAAACCTTTATCGGTATCGCCCACATATAATCTGTCATTGTAAACATCGAGTTTAAAACAATCTCTAACTAACAAGACATCTCTTTTTCCAGTTTGGAAATTAAATTTAACGAACTTTCTAAACTTAGCTAAATATAAAGCCTTTTTCTTTTTAAATTTTGAATCTAATAGCTCAACCTGGATATTTACCCTTTCTTCCTTTGGATTCGAACCCGGATAAGTCTTGCACACAAAATTTGATCCCAACGGAACATATCCCCCAGAATTAGGGAATGGAGTCGCTGTCTTTATGAATTCACCGTTCTTAGTAAAATATGAAACCTTCCTTCCACCGCTAATATATATATACTCGGGATGAATCCGCATAAATCCAATGTATTCGAAATCGGTTGGACCTTGTCCTTCCCTTCCAAATTGACCGATGTGATTAAAATCCTTCTTGGAATAAATATGAATTACATTAGTGCCTCTATCCACTATATAAATTTGGTCCTCATCCAGAGCAAGTAATACAGCTTCAAAAGGCTCTTCAAACTCTGTAAGTTTTTCTGAATGAATTGAGAGAGATGAAAAAAGTAGAACCACATAAAGCAGGAAAACGAATTTTTTCATAAGAATCTCTTCATTAATATTGACGATTGATGACGAACAATATTAGCTCTTTTTTCTTTTCCAATCCAGGGAAGCCAAGGCCGTCAGGGTATTGGTTTCTGCCATTAAGTCCTAATTAGATTTTCAGCTATAAATACTCATTCATACCGCAGCGAATCGACCGGATTGGCGAAAGCCACTTTGACAGACTGATAGCTCAGAGTTAACAGCGCGATAATCAGCGCAAAAGCAGCGGAACCAATGAAGATTATCAAACTCATGTCTATTCTATAGGCAAACTGGTTTAGCCACCTGTTCATAAAATAAAATGAAATTGGCCAGGCAAAGATATTCGCCACCAGCATCAGTATCAAATAATTTATGGATAAGAGTTTTATTATGCTAAAAACGGAAGCCCCCAGAACTTTTCGTATGCCGATTTCCTTTATCTTCTGCTGAATACCGAAAGTTGCCACTCCGAACAGTCCCAGAGATGCTATAAAGATGGCAAGAAATGTGAAATACATAAAAACCTGCATGAACTTGTTTTCAGCTCTGTACATCCTATCAATGTCTTCATCAATAAAGAAATAATTCAACGGCCCTGCAGGATTGAATTTTTTCAAAGTTCCTTTTATAAAACTGATTGCCTGGGGGATTTTGCCCTGCCTGATCTTAATCAGAATATGATCGATACTCCCCCCGCTTTGAAGATATAAAACAAGCGGTTCAATCTTACTGTACAGGGACTTGAAATGAAAATTATTCACTACTCCGATGACAGTGGGTTTTCTGTCCCCTGTCCATGGAATCTGTTTTCCAATGGGGTCCTGAAAGCCGAGCTCCATAACCGCAGCTTCATTTATTATAAAAGCATTCTGATCTGCAGGTCTTTCCAATGAAAAAAACCTCCCTTGGACCATTTTTACCTCGAGAGTGCTTGCAAAGTCATAATCGACTCGCATGAAATTTAAACTTAGAAATTGCTGTTCGCCTTGTTCTCCAACGGGAATATTTTTTGCCGCATAATTTCTATGAGGTAAATTTGAAGTTGAGGTCACACCCAGAATATCCGGATTAATTAGAAGCTCATTTTTTATAGCTTCATATTGTCTTTTCATTTGTTTATCTTCGGAAGGAATATGCACAGCCAGGACGTTGTCTTTGTTGAAGCCGAGATTTTTATTCTTTATGAAATTGACCTGCCGGTTGATTATCAATGTACAG
>Ga0180437_10003747_pt1 | contig 22306 bp, 22 predicted proteins | sample SS_ome_4_FD_132410 | JGI IMG/M metagenome (GOLD analysis project Ga0180437, IMG submission 132410) | Hypersaline lake sediment archaeal communities from the Salton Sea, California, USA - SS_3_D_1 metaG | ecosystem: Environmental > Aquatic > Non-marine Saline and Alkaline > Hypersaline >...
ACATCGACACCATCGATGCGGATATCGAGCTGGCGCGCCCGCTGAAGATCGCAGTGGACTGCGGCAACGGCGTTGCCGGCGTCCTGGCCGTGGAGCTGTTTACCCGGCTCGGCTGCGAGCTTACCGAACTCTACTGCGACGTTGACGGCACCTTCCCGAATCACCATCCGGACCCGTCCAAACCGGAGAATCTGGAAGACATCAAAAAAGCGATCGCGGACAACGGGCTGGACCTCGGCCTGGCGTTCGACGGTGACGGCGACCGCGTCGGCATCATCGACGACAAGCTGAACATTATCTGGGCCGACCGCCAGATGATGCTGTATGCCGCGGATGTGCTCGAGCGCAAACCCGGCGCGCTGATCATATTCGACATCAAGTCCAGCACCAATCTCGCCAACTACATCGAACAGCATGGCGGCAATGCGCTGATGTGGAAAACCGGGCACTCTTTCATCAAGGCAAAAATGAAGGAAACCGGCGCCGAGCTCGCGGGCGAAATGAGCGGCCACATCTTTTTCAAGGAACGCTGGTTCGGCTTCGATGACGGCCTCTACAGTGCCGCGCGCATGCTGGAGATCCTGAGCAAGCACGACCGTGCTCCAAGTGAAGTCTTCGCCGAATTGCCCGACAGCTTCAACACCCCGGAGCTTCAGATCCAGTTCGAAGAAGGCGAGCATTACAGGTTCATGGAAACATTCAAACAGCAGGCCGATTTCGGTAGTGCCGACATGGTCACTATCGACGGCATGCGTGTCAATTTTCCCGAGGGCTGGGGACTGATCCGACCGTCGAACACGACACCCTGCCTCGTGCTTCGATTTGAAGCCAACAGCGCGGCCGCGCTCGACGAGATCAAGGCCAGGTTCAGGCGGGAGATCCTGAAGCAGGACAACAGCCTGGAATTGCCGTTCTAACTTTTCACCGTAGGAGCGGCTTTAGCCGCGAATTCGTTTCAGCTGAACACGAATGTATGGTCCGCGAAAAACGCAAAGAACGCGAAAGAGATAATAACTTTGCGTTCTTCGCGTTTTTCGCGGACAAAAAGCTACTGACCAATATGTGGGCTACCATCGCTTATTTTAAGCGTCATTCGCGGCTAAAGCCGCTCCTACAACGATCGTATAAACGTTTTTCGCTTATCGAAGCCCAAGTCACCCCGGTGTACCTGCGCGCCCTGTGTGGTTAGAATGTGCCGCTTAATAACGGAGAAGAGACGTGGATAAACAATCCGCACATAATGTCGCCAGCGTTTTGTCCGAAGCACTGCCGTATATTCAGCGGCTGCATCATAAGACCATCGTGATCAAGTACGGCGGCAACGCCATGACCGACGAGGTGCTGAAAAACGGTTTTGCCCGGGATATCGTGCTGTTGAAACAGGTCGGCGTCAATCCGGTCGTTGTCCACGGCGGCGGCCCCCAGATCGGACAGCTGCTGGAGCGCATCGGCAAGGAATCGAAGTTTATTGAAGGCATGCGGGTCACGGACCGTGAAACCATGGATGTGGTCGAGATGGTGCTCGGCGGTCTGGTTAACAAAAGCATCGTCAACCTGATCAATCAGAATGGCGGCAATGCGGTCGGACTCACGGGCAAGGACGGCGGCTTGATACACGCGCGCAAAATGCAGATCGAACGTGAATCACCGGAGCTCGATGTACCCGAAATCATCGACCTCGGCCACGTTGGCGAAGTTACCGGCATCGATCCGGCCATCGTCCACAACCTTGATCATGGCGACTTTATCCCGGTGATCGCACCCATTGGCGTCGGCAAGGACCAGATGTCCTATAACATCAACGCCGATCTCGTGGCCGGCAAGCTGGCCAGCGTGCTGGGCGCCGAGAAACTGCTATTGCTGACCAATACGGCCGGCATACTGGACAAAGAAGGCAAGGTGCTGACGGGCCTGAAAATGTCCGATATCGATGCACTGATCGCAGACGGCACAATACACGGCGGCATGCTGCCCAAGGTCAACTGTGCACTGGACGCGGTCAAATCCGGGGTCAAAACGTCACACATCATCGACGGAAGAGTCGAGCATGCAGTACTGCTCGAACTGCTGACCGACGAGGGCGTCGGCACGCTGATCAGGGGATAAAACCGGGTATTCGGATCCGGCCCGACGGGGTGCACGTCACCGGAATCGATGGCGTTGGCTATTCTGTTTTTTCACTCTCGCCAAGGCGCAAAGCTCGCAAAGAGTTTTTTGTATTCATATCAATTCCCTGCGTGCCCTGCGCCTCTGCGAGAACTGCCACTGCGATAACTTCCCGAAGTGACTAGCAGGTTGGTTCTCGCAGAGGCGCAGGGCACGCAGAGGTTTCTTTTGATTTTTAAAGGAAACATCACATCAAAACTCTTTGCGAGCTTTGCGCCTTGGCGAGAGATAAGAATCGGAATGAACCGCCAGGGCCGATCCGGCTGATCCCCGACCTGACCGTGACCGGGCGTCGAACCCGGATTATTACAGTTTACCGCTCGGCCGCCTGGGTACCCCCGTCTGATGAGAGACCCATAGACTCACGCTCCCTGGCTGCCTTGCGCTTCGTGTAAGCCTCGCGTTTCTTCCTCTTCTCTTCCATGAGTTCGCGAAAGCGTTTGATATAGCCGTCGAACTGAACGATGACTTCTTCACGTTTCATCTGATGTCCCTGCTGCACGCCTTGCTGGGTCGCGAGCTGCAGCTTTTCGCGTTCCAGTTTTGCGTAAGTCGCCTCCGGCACCATCTTGCCCGAAGCCTTGAGCTGTTCGATGATTTTTTCGGTCTTTGTCACCTTCTCTTTCGAACTCTCGATAATGTCCTTGGAAAGCTGCAGCTGCGAATCGATCGCATCGAGCCTCGCATCCCTCGCAGCAACCAGGTCGCGTTCAGTGGTGTAGGTATCGGTCAACACGCGATCGCGCAATGCCTGTGCACGTTTTTCGTTTTCCAGCCGTTTGCGTTCCGCTTCCTGTCGCCTTTTTTCGGCGCGTTCCTCGGCGGTCATCGCACGTTCGTGTTTTTTGATCGTTGTTCCGTGCTCGTTCAGCTCTTCGTGTTCCTGCTTAAGGTACCTGGCCGGCACCTTGTCGCCATAGTGCACATTGCCGTTTTCGTCGACCCACCTGTACAGACCGGCCTGCGCATTGCCGACCAGCAATGTTGTTGTGATCAATACCAGTAAACTGCGGTAACGCATTTTTCTACCTCTCAACCTCTTCGTGGTCGAAGCCCTGGCGAGCTTCCCGTTTCCTATTCTTCAGTATAGACACACTGTGGCAGAATGCACCGAAGCCCCCTGCCGGAAATCGCATGTTCGACCACATTCTGATATTCGTCGTCTCGCTGCTGGCCAATATGTTTTCAGCCCTTTCCGGGGGCGGCGCAGGGCTGATCCAGCTGCCGGTGCTGATTTTTCTCGGTCTGCCGTTCGGCATCGCACTTGCCACGCACAAGGTCGCAAGCGTCGCGCTCGGAATCGGCGCCACCATTCGGCATCTGCGCGAAAGCCACCTGGAGCGCCAGTTTGCCCTGTTCATGATCGTCGCCGGTGTTCCGGGCGTGGTCCTGGGCGCCAGCGTGATTCTGCAGGTTCCGGACCGGGCCGCACAGATTGCCCTGGGTATTCTGACCATGGGACTTGGCGTTTATTCGATATTCTCCCCCGGGCTTGGTCAGCAATATGCGCCCGTTCATCGGGATCGTGGCGGTTACCTTGCAGGCGGCATCGGGCTTTTCGGTGTCGGCGTGCTCAACGGCTCGCTGACATCCGGCACCGGCCTGTTCGTCACCCTGTGGCTGATCCGCTGGTTTGGCATGGATTACAAGCGCGCCGTGGCCTATACCCTGGTGCTGGTCGGCCTGTTCTGGAACGGCACCGGCGCCATTACCCTGGGACTGCTCGGCGAAATTTACTGGCTCTGGCTGCCGGCGCTGTTGCTGGGTTCGTTGATCGGCGGCTATCTCGGTGCACACCTGGCCATCGTCAAGGGCAACAGGGTGATCAAGCGCGCGTTCGAGGCGGTTACGCTGGTGATAGGGTTGAAGCTGATTGTTGGATGATTTGCCACAGAGACACAGAGCGCACGGAGGCTATATTGCTAATGGGCATGTAGGAGCGGCTTCAGCCGCGAAAAACGCTAAATACGCGAAAACGTTCTGATACTGACAAGCCGTATCGGTTTGTTGTTTATTGAAACCTATTCGCGCCCTTGGCGTTATTCGCGGCTGAAGCCGCTCCTACGAAAAATTCACGAGCCTCTATGCGCTCTGTGTCTCTGTTGCTAAATCCCATACTCATCCCGGTAAGCCCGCATCGCATCCAGGTGCTGGCTGTACTCCGCATCGTTCCCGATGTAGGCAATCAGATCTTCCATGGTAATTATGCTGTGCACCTGGACACCGAAGTCCCGCTGCACTTCCTGTATCGCCGACAGCTCGGTCCGGCCCCGTTCCTGCCGATCCAGCGCTATCAGTATCGAAGCGGTGCTGCCGCCTTCGGCCGAAATGATATCGACCGCCTCACGTATGGCGGTGCCGGCGGTTATCACATCATCGACTATCAGTACCCGCCCCCGGACATCCGCGCCAACGATGCTGCCGCCCTCGCCGTGGTCCTTGGCCTCCTTGCGGTTGAATGCAAAGGGCTTGTCGACGCCGTGATCCCTTGACAAGGCCACAGCGATCGCTGCCACCAGCGGAATGCCCTTGTAGGCGGGCCCGAACAGCACGTCGAACTCGAGTCGCTGCTCGATGATGACCCCGGCGTAACAGGCGCCCAGCTCAGCCAGCGCCCTGCCCGTATTGAACAGGCCCGCATTGAAAAAATAAGGGCTGGTGCGGCCGGATTTGAGGGTGAATGCGCCGAACCTGAGAACGTCGTTTTCTATCGCAAGCCGTATAAAGCGTGTTTTGTTGTCATCTGTTTTTTTCTGCATTGATTGTCCCGGTTTCGGTGGCATGCTGGTGTTTGCACGCGTATCATAACGCCTCGATCCCGATCATCAAATAATCATGCGCATTATCTCGATAAATACCAACGGTATCCGTGCGGCCGCGAAAAAAGGCTTCTACACCTGGCTTGAAAAAACCGACGCGGATATCGTCTGCATCCAGGAAACCAAGGCCCAGGAAGACCAGCTGACCCATGAACAGTTCAAGCCCGAGGGCTATTACTGCCACTACCACGACGCGGTCAAGAAAGGCTACAGCGGCGTTGCGATCTACAGCAAGATCACGCCTAAAAATGTCATCGAAGGTCTTGGCTGGCACGATATCGACATCGAAGGCCGCTATCTCGAGTTTCAGTACAACAAACTCAGCGTTATATCCCTTTACATGCATTCAGGCTCTTCGAGTGAAGAACGCCAGGCCGTGAAATTCGATTTCATGGAACGTTTTATGCCCTATCTGCAGAGTCTCAGGCGCAAGCGCCGCGAATTCATCATCTGCGGCGACTGGAACATCGCGCACAAGAAAATCGACATAAAGAACTGGCGCAGCAACCAGAAAAACTCCGGTTTCCTGCCCGAGGAGCGCGCCTGGATGGACCAGCTGTTCGACGAAGTCGGCTACGTCGATGCCTTCCGCGTGGTGAACCAGCAGGAACACCAGTACACATGGTGGTCGAACCGCGGTCAGGCCTGGGCCAACAATACCGGCTGGCGCATCGACTACCAGGTGATCACGCCGAATCTGGCGCCGCTGGTACAGTCCGCCAGCATCTACAAGGACGAGCGTTTTTCCGATCATGCACCGCTGATCATCGACTATGACTATACGCCGGCATGACGACCGACTCGAACACCGCAGTCCAGAGCTGGCATGATACCTTTCACTCGCTGCTGAACCCGCGTGTTCTGACAATGCTTTTCCTGGGCTTTTCGGCCGGGATTCCGTTACTGCTGATATTCTCTTCACTGTCGCTATGGCTCAGCGAGGCCGGCATCGAACGAAAGACCGTTACATTCTTCAGCTGGGCGGCACTGGGCTACTCGTTCAAGTTCATCTGGGCGCCGCTGATCGACAAGCTGCCCGTGCCTGTTCTGACCGGACTCATGGGTCGCAGGCGTTCCTGGCTACTGATCGCCCAGCTGCTGATTATTTTCTCCATCGCCATGATGGGCAGCATCAACCCGAGTACCAGCGAAGCCGCGCTGACACTCATGGCTCTAGCGGCCGTGCTGCTGGGGTTTTCTTCGGCCACCCAGGACATCGTGATCGACGCTTACCGTATCGAAGCGGCCGAGCCGCGCTTTCAGGGCATGATGTCCGCATCCTACATCGCCGGCTATCGCATCGGGATGGTCGTCTCCGGCGCCGGCGCGCTGTATCTCGCATCCTGGCTTGGCTCCGAGAAATCCCACTACGTCTACGAAGCCTGGCGGCTGACCTATTTCGCGATGGCTGCTGTGATGCTGGTAGGCGTCGCCACCACCTTGCTGATCCCGGAACCCGAGAGCAGCAGCAGGAAACAGCATTCCTACAAGACGGTGGATTATCTGCGGCTTGTGTTTGTCTTCATCTGTTCCGTTGCCGTGTTTGCTGCAACGTTTTTCTATACCGGGAGCATCTTCGACGCCCTGACCGAATTGCTGGGTAGCGATGCAATTATCAGCTTCTTCGTCGAACTGTTCCATTTCTCGCTGGCTGTCCTGGCGTCAGTCCTGGTCGGAAAGCTGCTTATACAGGCCGGTGCCGTAAACAGGGAAATGGCACATGAAACCTGGATCGAACCGATAACAGACTTCTTCGTTCGCTACGGCGTCAGGACAGCACTGCTGATACTGCTGCTGATCGGCCTGTACAGGATATCCGACATCGTTCCAGGCGTTATATCGAACCTTTTCTACCAGGATATGGGTTTCACCAAACCCGAGATTGCAACCGCCGTCAAAACCTTCGGCGTCATCGTCAGCATTGCCGGAGGATTTATGGGCGGCATTGTTGCAACGCGCTACGGTGTCTACCGCACCCTGATGATCGGCGCGATTCTCACCGCGTTCACCAATCTCGTATTTGTCTGGCTCGCACTCGTAGGCCGCGATCTTGTCGTGATGTACGCGGCGGTCACAATCGATAACCTGGCTGCGGGATTCGCCAGCGCCGCGTTCGTTGCGTTTCTATCCAGCCTGACCAGCGTATCGTTTACAGCCGTGCAGTACGCGATTTTCAGTTCGCTGATGACCCTGCTGCCAAAAACCATCGGCGGCTATTCAGGGACCATCGTCGACAGCATCGGCTATCCGGCCTTTTTCATTTTCGTAACCCTGATCGGGGTGCCGGTACTCTGGCTGGTGTGGAAAGTCACCCGAAATCTGCGGGCCGGATGACACTCGGCTCCACGCCGCAGGCGCAATTATTGAAAAACAGGCGTAATAATAATCATTCACGGCGCCCCGATTGCCACTTAACTCCTTGTTTTAAATAACAATTACCGCCCATCCGAAACCCCTGAGAAACACAGAATATCGACTACACTTTCATCGAAACTTAAGCTCATCAGTAATGTCGTATATACTAATATCCTGCTAGATGTGAGAGGTTATCATCATGATTATTGATGCATTCACCATATCCGCTGCAGTTATCGCGACAGCCGTTATCATCTCTGTAATAGCGCTGGTGCGAAACGAAAATCACGAACAGTGATCGTTGCAGCAACCTAAATGCTCAAAATTTCTAGCGAACGGGTGCCCTCGGGCACCCGTTTCTTGTTCACGCTTTATTACCACAGACATCTCGCCTATATTTGCGGCTACGGCCTGTAACAAGTTCATCCGCCCGATGGACAGGCACACCGGACACAGAAACCGCTGACAAGCCCGAAGCAATGCAAGCTATCAAGCTCGAACAACAAACGCACCACTGGCGCGGATCATTCAAGGCCATGGCCAGTCCGTGCGAGGTCCTGGTCGAAACGGATAACCGGGATGAAGCGGAAGAAATCGTGAATCGGGTGGCCGATGAAGCCTGGCGCATCGAAAAAAAGTTCTCTCGCTACCGCGACGACAACATAACATCCAGGATCAATTCGTCCAGCGGCAAAGCCGTCGAGGTCGATGATGAGACAGCGCGGCTGCTGGATTTCTCCGATCAGCTCTACCAGATGAGCGAGGGCATGTTCGACGTGACATCCGGCGTATTGCGGCAGGCATGGCGCTTCGACCAGAGCGACAACGTCCCCGAGCAGAGTCGGATCGATGAGTTGCTGTCCGTTATCGGCTGGAACAAGGTTTCCTGGAACAAGCCCGAACTGCGGCTGCTTCCGGGCATGGAAATCGACCTGGGTGGTATCGGAAAAGAATATGCCGTTGATCGCTGCGTATTGCTCGTACGCGAGATGTCCAGCGCCAGTGTGCTGATCAACCTGGGCGGCGATATTGCGGTGACAGGACAGAAAAACGACGGCACACACTGGACCATCGGCCGACTGACCAGCGACCCGTCCGCCCCGGTCGGAGTGATCAATCTGAAACTGGGCGCGCTGGCGACCAGCGGCGACGAACACCGCTACCTCGAAAAAGACGGTAAGCGCTACTGCCATGTGCTGAACCCCAGGACGGGCTGGCCGGTGGAGGACCCGCCGCACACCGTCAGCGTCGCGGCGCCCACCTGCATCGAAGCCGGAATGCTGTCCACGCTTGCACTGCTGCACGGCAGGGATGCGGAGAAATTCCTGAAGGCGCAGGAAGCGCCGTACTGGATTAACTAAAACACGTTACTTGCCACAGAGACACAGAGCGCACAGAGATTTTTTTGTTAATGCACATGTAGGAGCGGCTTTAGCCGCGAATGACGCGAAATTCGCGAAAGCCATTGACGTTTTAACTAACCTTACCGAAGCATGTCATTCTTCCTTAACATATTCGCGTCCTTGGCGTTTTTCGCGGCTAAAGCCGCTCCTACAAATTTGCGTAATTCTCTGCGTCCTCAGCGCCTTTGCGGTTGACGTAAAATTACTTTTATGAAACCTGTCTCCCTGCTACGGACACCGCCACTGAGCCTGTACATCCACATCCCCTGGTGTGTGCGCAAGTGCCCTTATTGCGACTTCAACTCGCATGAAGCGAAAGTTGCTGTCGATAAACGCGAATACGTTGCCGCGCTCATGGCGGACCTCGACCAGGAAGCCGGAATGACCGGGCAGCGCGAAATCGAGAGCATTTTTTTTGGCGGTGGCACACCCAGCCTGTTTTCGGGCGACGCCATTCACAACATCCTGGAAGGTGTACGGCAAAGGCTGCCGGTTGCCGCCGACGCGGAGATCACCCTCGAGGCCAATCCCGGCACCTTCGAACAACAGAATTTCGCTGACTACCGCGCCTGCGGGGTCAATCGACTGTCGATCGGCATCCAGAGTTTCGAAGATGAAAAACTGGCGGCGCTGGGACGTATCCATGATCACCGCGAAGCGGTTCGAGCCGTGGAAACAGCCCGGTCCGCAGGATTTGAGAATATCAACCTCGACCTGATGTTCGGCCTGCCGGGACAAAGCCTGCAGCAGGCGGTCAGCGACATCGAACAGGCCTGCGCATTCGAACCGTCGCATATCTCGCACTATCAACTGACCATCGAAGCCAACACCTGGTTTCACAAACACACGCCCGTACTACCTGAAACCGATGCGATCTGGGAAATGCAGCAGGCCTGCCATGAACACCTGGACAGGCACGGCTATCAGCAGTACGAGGTATCTGCATTCGCGCACGACCGCGTTCAATGCCTGCACAACATCAACTACTGGGGTTTCGGCGATTACATCGGCATCGGGGCCGGCGCCCACGGAAAAATCTCGGACGCCGCCAACGGCACGATTATCCGCCGCTGGAAACAGCGTCAGCCGGCCGCCTACATCCGGCTGGCCCGGGAGGGCGAAGCATGCTCGGGATCAAACCGGCTCACGCAGCCGGACATACTGTTCGAATTCCTGATGAACGCGTTGCGCCTGCGCAGGGGTTTCAGCTATGAACTGTTTGAACAACGCACCGGCATCGACAGGCAACAGCTGGTCGAAGCCTGCAGCAGCGTCGATGCGGACCTGTTGCTTGTTTCCGAACAGGGCATTACAACCACTGACCGCGGCTTCGATTTCCTGAATCACGTACTGGAAAGGTTCCTGGTCAGCGAACAGTAACCAGAAAACTGCACCAACACCTGTAGGAGCGGCTTTAGCCGCGAATTGCGTTGCAGCCAGGCAAAATGGCATGGTCCGCGAATAACGCAAAGGACGCGAATGAGAACAAAAAATTTGGCGTTATTTGCGTTTTTTGCGGACAAGGCATTCACGCAATCTGTCCGGGTTTGCGCAATGGTCAAGGCTTATTCGCGGCTGATTAAAGGAAGCTACTTCCGGATCCCCAGAATCTGATCCATCAGTTGCTGCTGCTCCATCTGCTTCTGCGTCATGTCCTCTGTGAGCGACGAGGTCGATTCGAGCAGATCCTGCATGCCGTCGGGCGTATACGGATTGCCGACTGTCATGACCCTGGGTCCGCCGGGTTTGGTCTCGGGTTCGTCTTCAGGCACCTCGATTGCTTTCACGAGGTTCGTGTTCGGGCTCAGCTCAACGAGTTCCGCCTGGTGCACCTCGGGTGGCGGTGTGCTAGCGAATTGCATGACGCCGTTTTTGTCGCGCCATTTGTAGACCTGTACTTTCTTGTCGGTGGTCACGTTGGTCAGGTTCCTGGGCGGCTGCGGCTCCGGCCCGGATCCGGCAAACGGGTTGAGACCGAAGCGGCTCAGTATGCCGCCGTCGCTGAACATGAGGGTCGGAATCACCGCGAGTACACAGAGCACGACGATCATCGAGATAATGGTGGATTTCATGTGGATGGTTCCCGCACGGGATTCAGTTCGCCCATAAACACACTATTTAGCAAACTCAGCGTGATTTCGCTTCGATATCAGTACATTATCGCCTCACGGGGCGCTTGCCGTTGGGCTGGCTTGCGGGTAGAATGGCCCGCCTTTTTGAGAAGTTCCCTGTTCGCGGGGAGGAAACGAAGATGAAAGCGGATATCCACCCGGAATACAAAGAAGTAAACGTGACCTGCAGCTGCGGCAACAGCTTTCAGACGCGTTCGACCCTCGGCAAAGACGAGTTACAGGTCGAAGTATGCTCACAGTGCCACCCGTTTTACACCGGAAAACAGAAAATCCTCGATTCTGCGGGCCAGATCGACAAGTTCCGCAAGCGCTTCGGCGGCGGCAAGTCCTGATCAGCAGCCATTCCCGGCAGATCGTGAAAAAAGGCGCTTACCGGCGCCTTTTTTTGTTGCTTGCCTGCCTCATGCCGGTGCCGGGCATGGCCGAAACCGCCTGCCATACCCCCGAGTTCGATGAAATTGCGCGGGTCAGGTATGTGCACGACGGCGATACTATCCACCTCCAGGACGGTCAAAAAATCCGCCTGATTGGAATCAATGCGCCGGAACTCGGCCGCGACGGCATGCCTGATCAGGCCTATGCCCGCGAAGCGCGGACCAGCCTGGATGCCGCGATCACCTCAGCCGGCAATCGTGTCGGACTGGTGTACGGTGCTGACCGCCAGGACCGGTACAAACGCATCCTGGCCCATCTGTTCACAACCGATGGCGAGAACCTGCAGGCCAGGCTCCTGTCGGAGGGCATGGCCGTTGCGATCGCCCATCCACCGAATCTGGCATTCACCCGGTGTTACAGCGAACTCGAGCTGGCAGCACGCTGTTCGGGCGACGGAATCTGGTCGGAACCCGGGCAAATGTTTGTCCAGGCATCTACACTTAAAAGCAAACACAAGGGCTTTCGTCTGGTCTCGGGCACAATCGACCGCATCAGCTTGAACGAGCACGGAGCCCGGATCTTCATGGGGAAACTGGTGCTCGGCATCCACAGCGACAATCTGGTTGAATTCGACGAAGCACAGCTGCTGTCCCTGAGCGGCAGGCGCGTCACTGCACGCGGATGGTTACAGCCAAAGCGCCGCAAGGCATCAAGCAATAAATCGCCCGATCCGCATGGCGCCGAATTCTACATGCACATCAGGCACCCCTCCGCGATCGAAATTAGTCCGCCGAACAGCGAGGCAAAATGTTAGAATATCATTATTTTTTAATACACCTGCCCCGGCCGCTGAGCCGTTAAAGGGATGGCTGCTCGATACAAACAACACGCCCTCGATTACCATGCCACCCCGCAACCGGGAAAAATCGGAACCCGCATAACCAAACCCTGCCAAACACAACACGACCTCTCGCTGGCCTACACGCCCGGCGTCGCCGAACCCTGCCTTGCGATCGCACGCGATCACGGTGCAGCCTATGACTACACCTCGAAAGGCAACCTGGTCGGCGTTATCTCCAATGGGACGGCCGTACTGGGCCTGGGAGATATCGGACCCGCCGCCAGCAAGCCCGTGATGGAAGGCAAGGCCGTCCTGTTCAAGGCGTTCGCGGATATCGATGTGTTCGATATCGAGGTCAACGCGACACGGCCGCAGGATTTTATCGAAACCGTCATGCGCATCGCACCGACCTTCGGCGGCATTAACCTGGAAGATATCGCAGCACCGGCCTGTTTCGAAATCGAACGAGCGCTGATCCACGAACTCGACATACCTGTATTTCATGACGACCAGCACGGCACCGCCATCATCATCGCGGCATCGCTGCTTAACGCGCTCGAGATCCAGAAAAAGAAGATCGAAAACGCGCGCATGGTCTGCCTGGGCGCAGGCGCAGCCGGTCTCGCTTCCATGCACCTGCTAAAGGCGCTGGGCGCGAAAGAGGAAAACCTGTTCATGGTCGATCGCAGCGGCGTGATCCACAGCGGCCGCGATGACCTGAACGAGTACAAGCAGGAATTCGCGCTCGACACGCCGCTGAGAACGCTCGCCGAAGTGATGAAGGGCGCTGATGTCTTCATCGGCGTATCCGGGCCGGACCTGCTGTCACCCGAGCTGCTTGCGGGCATGGCTGCAAGACCGGTCGTGTTCGCGCTGTCGAATCCCGACCCCGAGATCCTGCCCGAACTGGCCCACAAGACCCGGACCGACCTGGTCATGGGCACCGGGCGCAGCGACTATCCGAACCAGGTCAACAACGTGCTCGGCTTCCCGTTCATTTTCAGGGGTGCGCTGGATGTCCATGCCAAATGCATCAACCAGTCGATGCAGCTGGCCGCGGTGCACGCGCTGGCCGGGCTCGCACGCGAACCCGTACCGCGGGAAGTACTGGATGCCTACGGGCTCGACACCCTGGTGTTCGGACGCGACTACATCATTCCGAAACCGCTGGATCCGCGCCTGATCGACACGGTCCCGATCGCGGTCGCGAAAGCAGCCATCGGCAGCGGCGTCGCGCGCAAGTTTCCGGGCGATGTGACCCAGAGGCAGGCCGTCTAGCACGCGGGCCGCACCCGAAGCGAACGCGCGATTCAGTAGCCCCGCCGCCTTGCCGAGTCAGCGCACAACGCCGCCACCCGCGTCTGCAGGCTCTCCGAAGTGACGGCACCCGGGTCCTGCGGCGGCGAAACCGTCAGGTCGATCCTGGAGCGAAAGCCGTTGATGATCCGCCACAGAATAAAGCCCCGGTGGCGGCTGAACGCGCTGCCCCACAGGCCGTAGAGGCACATCGAGATCACCGGCACCGGCGTACGCCTGATGATATGTTCGACACCTGACTTGAACCTGATCATGGCACCATCGCGGGTCAGCCTGCCTTCCGGGAATATGCAGACCACATCACCGTTTTGCAGCGCAAGATCGACCTCATCGAAGGCTTTTTCCATCATACCCCTGTCTTCGAAGCGCCCGGCGATGGGGATGGCCCGCGCGGTACGTGAAATGAAATGGATTAGCGGCAGGTCGTAGATCTTGTAATACATCACGAAGCGTACCGGTCTTCGTATGCAGCCTGCGATGATCATCGCATCGACGTAACTCACGTGATTGCAGACCAGCACGGCAGGACCTTCTTCGGGTATGTTCTCCAACCCCTGCTTGCGCACGTGGTAAACCGAGTGAATCAGTATCCAGACCAGGAAGCGCATCAGGAATTCGGGTACCAGGGTATAGATATAGACCGCGACAACCGCGTTCATGATCGCTACGACAAGGAACAGTTTCGCGATGCTGACACCGGCGCCGAGCAGCACGATCGCCATGATAGCGGACAGCACCATCAGCAGCGCATTCAGGATATTGTTGCCGGCAATGACGCGCGACAGGTGCTCGGGATCACTGCGCTGCTGCACCAGCGCAAACAACGGCACGATGTAAAAGCCGCCGAACACGCCGATCAGCACCACGTCAGCAATGACGCGGATACTGCCGTCCTGCTGCAGGAAGGACGCAAGCCCGACCAGCTCGGCCGTTTCCAGGGCCGGCCGGGCGAAAAACAGGTCGATGCCGAACAGCGTGAGGCCGATCGAACCGAACGGCACCAGGCCGATTTCGACTTTCTGCCCCGACAGCCAGTTACACAGCAATGAACCCGAGCCGATACCGACGGTGAACAGGGTCAGCAGCAGGGTGACGACCTGCTCGTTTCCGCCGAGCGTCAGCTTGGTGTAATTCGGCAGCTGGACCAGGTAGGTCGCACCCAGAAACCAGAACCAGGAAATACCGAGCACGGAAAGGAACACGGTGCGGTTTTTGCGGATGAAGGCAATGTTGCGCCAGGTCTCTGTAAAGATATTCCAGTTGATCTTCAGGTCCGGGCACGGCGAGGGCGTCACGGGTATCGCAAGACTGGAAACGAAACCCAGCACAGCGATCGCGACCAGCACGATCGAGACCAGGGTGCGGCCCTCCTCGTGCGCGATCAGCAGGCCGCCCGCCATGGTGCCGATCAGTATCGCCACAAAAGTACCCATTTGCACCAGCGCATTGCCGGCGATCAGTTCGTTGTCGTCCAGGTGCTGCGGTATGTAGCTGTATTTCGCGGGCCCGAACAGGCTCGACTGGGCGCCCATCATAAACAGCAGCGCGATCAACAGGTACAGCTGGCCGGCGCTGAACGCCCATGCCGCGCACAGCATAATGGCGATTTCGAGCAGCTTGATGCGCCGCATCGAGAGCGATTTCTCGGTCTTGTCGATCAGCTGGCCGGCGGTTGCCGACAGCAGAAAGAACGGCAGGATAAACAGACCCGCGCTGAGGTTGGTCAGTGTGTTGGTCGCAACCGAGGTGAACTGGGCGCCCTGGAACGCGATCATGATGATCAGCGCATTCTTGAATACGTTGTCATTGAACGCGCCCAGGAACTGGGTAATGAAAAACGGCAGGAAGCGGCGTTCGACCAGCAGCCGGGGCTGGCTGTCAGGCTTGCCGGGCGTGTTCATAGACTGCGCCTGCCCCTGTCCGCGGTCATTTCCACGCCACCCTACAGGCTGTTGAGCCAGGGGGCGACAACATCGAGCAGCGCATCGCCCTCATCGGTAAAGTAGTGGTCCGCACCCGGTACGGCCACCTGCTTCGACCTGGGGTTGCCAGCCTGCTGTATGGCTGCCAGCCGCCCCGGTGCGCCTTTCAGCACCGCAGGGTATTCCTCTTCGCCGTAGACGTCGAGCACCGGGACGGTGATTTTCGCCAGCGGAAACGGTTTTTTCATCGGCTGCCTGTAATCAACCGCGCCCATGCCAATGCCGACAATACCGTCAATGCCACGCATTCTGCCGGCATCGACCCAGGCCATGACCATGTGCACGCTGCAGCTGTGCGCGATCAGTACAATCCGGTCATTGCCCTGCTGCTTCAAATAATCGATTGCGGCCTCGATACGCGGAAAGGCTTCAGGCATGATTTCGACGTAGTCATAGTACTTCGCCTCCTTGTCCAGCACCGGCATCTGCAGCGAAAGCGTGTTCCATCCGTGATCCACCAGGCCAACACGCAGGGGATAGGCCACGTCGGACCAGTTGGGATGAAAGCCGCGGCCATGCATGATCACCACGGCCCCGACCGGCTCGTCCGCTTCGGTATAGATCGAGAGGAAATCATGCTCGCCGCTATTGAGAAAAACAGGATCACCGTCCATGATGCTGTCAACGATCTGGTCAGCCAGGCGCTTTTCACGCTCGATATCAGCGGCGAACAACGTGCTGCTGAACAACAGCACGCACATCGAAAGAAACTGCAGCTTATACATTACTCAGGGCATTCCGTTTGAACTGGGCGTCACTCTATCACAGGCCGCCAGATGCCGGTATGAACCGACGCCACCGGGATGCGCCCGTCGATGCCCCCACTGGCGGGGCGTCCGCCTGGACCGGTCCATACCTCGCCTGGATTGCCCCGAAAACTTGCTGCCAGCGGGCTTTTTCGGCCGCTCCCGGGCCGTTTCTGCACCGCCGAAAACGCCCTGTGACGCGGCTTTCCGGACCCTCCGGGCGGCCCCTGAAAATGTAAACGGGCGTTGACGATTTTTGTTGAGCCCAGGCCTGTATTTTTGCCCAAAGCAGACTATTATCAGGTCTATAACACCAATAAATTCAACAGGTTTAGAGACTGATGAACGAGAATTACCAGACTAACCCCGAGGATCTGCGCAGATATCCGCGGCACCAGATGAAGGTCAGCGTCGAGCTCACCTTTCTCGAGGAGCCCTACGCGATCGTGAATACACGCGATATCAGCGAGGGCGGTATGTTCATCGAGGTGAACGCAGCGAAAAAATTCCCGATCGGCGAACTGGTCAACCTGCACTATCTCGACCCGCTGAACGACGACGCGGACACCTTCAAGGACGCCATGATCGTGCACGTGGCCGACGACGGCTTCGGTGTCAGCTTTATCGAAATGAACGAGTTCTGAATCGCCTGATTCAGACGTCCCCGTACCGCCTCACGGCCTGCGTCAGGCCGGGCCGAGCAATATTCCGAGCCAGCGCGTGTCCTTGCTGCTGTCCAGCGCCAGCTTGACCGTGATAGTCAGCGGCACCGACAGCAGCATGCCTACCGGCCCCAGCACCCAGCCCCAGAAAACCAGCGACAGAAACACCACCAGTGTCGACAGGCCCAGGCCCTTGCCCATGAAGCGCGGCTCGAGCACGCTGCCGATCACGATATTCACCACCAGGTAACCCGCTGCGGCAAGCAGCGCCGTCCCCATGCCCAGCTGTACCAGCGCCAGCAAAACCGCGGGCACCGCCGCTATGATGGAACCGATATTGGGTACAAAGTTCAGCAGAAAAGCCATCACGCCCCAGAGCTGGGCATGGTCGACGCCGAGCAGCCATAGCCACAGCGTGACCAGTACGCCGGTAATGGTGCTGGTCACGGCCTTGATGCCCATATAACCGTTCAGTTTGCCGACGAAATTCTCGATAAATTCAGAGCGCGTGTCGGAAATTTTCGCAAACTTCCTGGAAAAGCTGCTGGCCTCGAGCAGGATAAATATCACCGTGATGAAAATCAGGAACGAATTCGTCAACACGGAACCAAAACTCCTGAGTACGGATGACAGCAGCCGCATTGCTGCGTTCGGATCGAATATTTCGCCGCCCAGCGACGTCGGGACGTGAACACCGATACCCGCCAGCCAGGCGATCAGCTGGTCTTTCTGCCCGGTGATTTCCTGCTGATAGCCGGGCAGTGAGCGCCTGAACTCCTCGATGGACGTGCCGATCAGAAGGGACAACAGGAAGCCCGCGGCAAATACGCCCAGAACCACGACCAGCAGCGACAGTCCCGCACCGAGACCGCGCCGCTGCAGGCTGTTCATCGCCGGCAGGCTCAACACCGCAATGAAAACCGACAGCAGGAAGGGCACCAGCAGCGAGGCCGCCTGCTTCATACCGGCAATGATGACGACGATGGCCGCCAGAACCAGGACAGACCGCGACACCCGGGAAAAATTCTCAGTCATGGCCAGGTCTCAATGTAAAAGTCGTGATACACACCCAGCCGACAGATTCTATTTTTCCAGCATTTCAATATCGTCTTCATCCTGCAATTCCACCTTTTCAATCTTTTCGAACCGGCTGGTGATCTTGCGAGCCGACGTATTCACCTCTTCGACGTCCTTGTTGGCCTGCTGGATATGCTTGGACAGGTTGTCCATGCGCTTTCTGAACCGGTCAAAATCGGTTGCCAGCCTGACCAGGTGTTCCTGGATCAAATGCACCTGCTTTCTGGTTGCGGAGTCTTTCAGCACGGCACGCGCCGTTGTCAGCACCGCCATCATCGTTGTCGGCGACACCATCCAGACCCGACGGCGCTGAGACTCCTCGACCAGGTCCGGGTGATGCGCGTGGATTTCTGCGAATACCGCCTCCGCGGGTATGAACATCAGCGCCCCGTCCGAGGTTTCACCCGGAATGACGTACTTGTCGGCAATGTCATTGACGTGCTTCTTGATATCCTGCTTGAACTGCCTCTGTGCGGCGACGCGCTCGGCCTGGGGCAAATCCGGATCCATCATGCTCTTGTAGGAATCGAGTGGAAATTTCGCATCGATCGCGAGGTTGCCCGTCGGCTCGGGCAGAAACAGCATGCAGTCAACGCGCGCACCGCTGGACAGCCTGAATTGCTCCTCGAAGGAGTTCTCGGGCAGCGAATTCCGCACCAGCAGCATCATTTGAGCCTCACCGAAAGCGCCCCTTGAGCGCTTGTCAGTCAGCACTTCCTGCAGACTGACAACGCTGGATGACAGCTCGGTGATCTTTTTCTGCGCCTCGTCTATCAATGCCAGCCGCTTGACCACGTCGGTAAACGTCTCGTTGGTCTTTTCAAAGCCCTTGTTCAGTCGCACTTCAACCTGGCCGCTGATCTCGGTCAGGCGTTTGTGCAGCATTTCCTGGATCTGTTCATTGGACAGGGCCAGCCGTTCGATGCTGGACTGCGACATTTCTCCGAGACGTTTCTCGATTCCCTGCTGCATCACGCCGAAACGCTGTTCGAGCCTGGCCTGCATTTCAGCCAGGTTTTTCAACTGCGCTTCCCGCGACTGGCTCTGCTGATTGGCGATATTTTCGAATTGCCTGTCATGGGAAGCCATCTGCGCGTCCACGCGAATCATGCGCGAACCGATAACAAACAGCCCGATCACCGCCATGACGCCCAGCGCCAGGATCAACCAGGTAATAATTTCGTACATCAAACGCGGTGTTCCTTTGGTAACTTCATCGCTGCGCTATAATAACGCTTCGACTCAAAGAGAAAACTCCTATCTTACAGACCGAACACAAGCACAGGAACAGTTTTGGCCACACCGCTCTGTCAAACCGATGACATCCCCGACCCCGGTTCAAAAGCCTTCGAACTGAAACAGGGACGCAAAACCATCTCGCTGTTCGTCGTACACAAGGACGGCAGCTTCAGCGCCTATATCAACAGCTGTCCGCACACCGGTGTCAACCTCGAGTGGCAGGAAGACCAGTTCCTCGACATGGACAACATGTTCATTCAGTGCTCCACCCACGACGCACTGTTCGAAATCGACACCGGCGTTTGTATTGCTGGACCCTGCGTCGGCGACAGCCTGGAGACAGTCGAGCTGTTGATCGAAAACGGGCAGATATCGGCACAGCTGTAGCACGGGCCGGAATTGATAAGGCTCACCCGGCTATTCCCCCTGCTTGCGGTCATCGCCTCGATACTGGCCTGGCTGTTTCCCGATATCCTGGTGCCCTACAAATCATGGATCGTGGCGCTGCTGGCCGTGGTGATGTTCGGCATGGGCCTGACTCTTCATCTGTCCGACTTTCGAAACGTGCTGCGCATGCCGCGACTGATCGTTGCCGGCGTTACGCTGCAGTACACGATCATGCCGTTGACCGCCGTCGCCCTTTCGCGCCTGATGGATCTCGATCCGCTGCTGACAGCGGGCATGGTACTGGTCGGCACAAGCCCGGGCGGCACCGCCTCGAACGTGATCTGCTACCTGGCGAAAGGCAATGTCGCGCTGTCGATCACACTGACCGCGGCATCCACCTTCCTCGCGGTACTGCTGACACCGCTTCTGACCGAAGTGCTGGTCGGCAGGAGCGTTGATGTACCGGCTCTTAACATGCTGCTCAGCATACTTTTAATGGTGATCGTACCGGTCAGCGCGGGCGTGCTTTTGAACCGGTTTGCGGGCGGACTGCTCAAACCGGTCAGGGCCGTGTTTCCCCTGCTGTCCGTGGTAACCATCATCCTGATCATTGCGATTATCGTCGCATTAAACGCCCACCAGTTGCACAAGATCGGCGCAACGGTGCTGCTCGCCGTCGTACTGCACAACGCGGCGGGGCTTGTATTCGGCTACTATTCCAGCCGCCTGCTGGGATACAGCCCGGCCGAATGCCGCACCCTCGCGATCGAAGTCGGGATGCAGAATTCCGGTCTTGCAGTCGCCCTGGGAATCAAGTACTTTAGCGCCACGGCTGCACTGCCGGGCGCGATTTTCAGCATCTGGCACAACCTTTCCGGCTCTGTTCTCGCGGGAATCTGGTCAAACCGCACAAAATAGCCAAATATCCGGTTGACATGAACCTTGTTACATCGTAAGTTAGTGAGCGTTTACTTTAGTTAGTAAACGTTTACATAAAATAACACGACGAGAGGTTTTACCATGAGCGATTTCGATAGCGAACTCGACGCAACCGGCCTGAACTGCCCTTTACCGATCCTTAGAGCCAAGAAAGCCATCGCAGCGATGGACAACGGCCAGACCCTCAGGATTATTGCAACCGACCCGGGCTCAGTGAAAGATTTCGAAGCTTTCTGCAAACAGACAGGCAACGAACTGCTGTCAAGCGGGGAAGAAGAAGGCAAATTCACCTTCCTGATCAAGAAGGCCGCCTGATTATTGACCCGTTCGTCAACTCACAAGGATTTTCAGGACCTGGACGATAGTGTATGAGTGTACGTCTGCCAGGTCCTGAGCGCAGGGAATCGATCCTGGGTGCCTCCCAGCGGCTTTTTGCCGAAAAAGGCTATCACGGTGTTTCGATCGACGAAATAGCCCGCGAAGTCAGCGTCAGCCCCGCAATCATCTACCGTCATTTCAAGTCCAAGCAAGTGCTCTATGATGCCGTGCTGCAGAGAATGTCGGCGCAGCGCGAAAGCTATGTACAGACTGTAATCAACAGCGGCACCAGCTTTGAGGACGTGCTCACCGGCATGACCCAGGTCTATATCAAGAGCATCGATGAAAACCCGGACCTGCTGCGCATCGAACTGCAAAGCCTGCTGGACAGGAACCCCGCCACCAGCGATTTCTTCAAAAACCGCTGGAAAAGCTTCACCGACTATATCGAATTCAGCCTGAACGAACGGCTGCCCTATGACACGCCCAACAGGGAAGTCAGGATACTGGCCGCCGGCCTGATGTTCCAGGGCATGCTTCGCGAGGCATTGCTGCAAAAATACCTGCAGCCGGAGGACCGCCTCGTAGACGTGAGCCTGTTCGAACTCAGCCACGAACTGGTGCGCCTGTTTCTGCGCGCGATCGGGATCGAAAAATCACACCTTTCGCGCCGCGCAGTGATCAGCGGCTGAGCCGGACAGGAAAAGCGCGCCACTCGTCCTTCGTCCCTTGCCCCTGTTACTGATATACAGTAGATTTGGGCGCAAATTCACAGAGAGGCCGATATGTACAAACTCATTACAACCAGCGTTCTCGCACTGCTGCTCACAATCAGCACCAACGTCTTCGCCGCCAACCCGAAGGTGCGCATGGAAACAACCAAGGGCACAGTGATTATCGAACTCTACCCCGACAAAGCGCCGAAAACCGTGGAAAACTTCCTGCGCTACGTCGAAGCCGGCAAATATGACGGCACCATTTTCCATCGCGTGATCAAGGGCTTCATGAACCAGGGCGGCGGCTTTACACCGGATTATAAAAAAGTCGACACCTTCGCACCGATCATGAACGAAGCAGACAACGGCCTGAAAAACACGCGCGGCACCATCGCCATGGCCCGGACAGGCGACCCGAACTCGGCCACCAACCAGTTCTTCATAAATACCGTCGACAATACATTTCTTAACCACACCAGCAAGACACCCCGAGGATGGGGCTACTGCGTATTCGGCACCGTGGTTGACGGCATGGACGTGATGGATCGCATCGCCAAGGTACCCACAGGCCCCGGCGGCCGTTTTCAGAAGGACGTTCCGCAGGAGCAGATCATTATCCAGAAAGCGAGCGTGATCGAGGCCGAAAAGAAAGAATAACCCGCGCTTATCCGCCACATACCCGTAGGGTGGATTAGGCGTAAGCCGTAATCCACCTTGTAGACCCGGTGCAATACGCTTCGCTATTGCACCCTACGTGGTTAATACGTGGAAAGGCCGTTAGCAGGACGTATATCAACCGGCAAGCAGCGCCGGCAGGAAATACTCGCTGACA
>Ga0180437_10003751_pt1 | contig 22289 bp, 16 predicted proteins | sample SS_ome_4_FD_132410 | JGI IMG/M metagenome (GOLD analysis project Ga0180437, IMG submission 132410) | Hypersaline lake sediment archaeal communities from the Salton Sea, California, USA - SS_3_D_1 metaG | ecosystem: Environmental > Aquatic > Non-marine Saline and Alkaline > Hypersaline >...
CTGCACGCGGTCGCCTGCAGCAAGTCCCGGCATCAGACCCATTGGACGCGCGGGCTTGCCCGCGATTGCCCGCAGCAAGCTGCGGCGTCCAGACCCACTGGACGCGTGGGCTTGCCCGCGATTGCCCGCAGCAAGCTGCGGCGTCCAGGGCCGTCGGGCGCGCGGGCTTGCCCGTGTCTGCCCGCAGCAAGCTGCGGCGTCCGGACTCATTGGACACGCGGGCCTGCACGCGGTCGCCTGCAGCAAGTCCCGGCATCAGACCCATTGGACGCGCGGGCTTGCCCGCGATTGCCCGCAGCAAGCTGCGGCGTCCAGACCCACTGGACGCGCGGGCGAGCCCGCGTCTGCCCGCAGCAAGCTGCGGCGTCCAGGGCCGTCGGGCGCGTGGGCTTGCCCGCGATTGCCCGCAGCAAGCTGCGGCATCCAGGGCCATTGGACGCGCGGGCTTGCCCGCGATTGCCCGCAGCAAGCTGCAGCGTCCAGACCCATTGGACGCGTGGGCTTGCCCGCGATTGCCCGCAGCAAACTGCAGCGTCCAGACCCATTGGACGCGCGGGCTTGCCCGCGATTGACCGCAGCAAGCTGCGGCGTCCAGATCCATTGGACGCGCGGGCTTGCCCGCGGCTGACCACAGCAAGCTGCGGCGTCCAGGGCCATTGGATGCGCGGGCTGGCTCAGATCCAACATAGGAGCAGCAGCGTGACTTGGAATCCAGACAAACCTTATCATCCGCCCCACTACTATGACGACAACCGCTTCTACTTCATCACTGCCCGAACCTTCAATCGGCACAAGATCTGGCAATGCGACGCTGCCAAACGCGTTTTTGTGACACAATTGCGGGCCGCGATTCGACACCACGGCATTTCGCTCACCGCCTGGGCGATACTCCACGAGCACCACCATCTACTGCTCTACGCCGACAAGAGATCCCAGTTGGTGCCCTTCATCAGGCGCTTGCACAGCACCAGTGCAATCCAGATCAACAGACGGAATCATACACCAGGCCGCAAAGTGTGGTACAATTACTGGGATTACTGTCCCCGGGATGACCATGACTTCTACCGGGTTTTCAACTACATCCATATCCAGCCAATCAAGCATGGCATTCTGCCTATGCCGGGAGGATTGAGTTCAAATTCGGATGGCACGTACATCACGTCGGCCGGGGGTATGCCTGAACTGCACGAACTGCTGGCCAGGTACGAGTTTACCAGTTACAGATACTACGCACGCAAGCATGGCGTAGAAGCGATGTCCAATGTATGGCTGGACTACCCGATTCCACGTTCGTGGGAGGGAGATGTGTCATGATTGGGGTGACTCGCGATTGACCGCAGTAAGCTGCGGCGTCCAGGGCCATTGGACGCGCGGGCTGGCACGCGGCTGCCCGCAGCAAGCTGCGGCGTCCAGAAGAACCGGATGCGATTCGATTTGACGTATGGGAGAAATGAATGGACGATTTGAAACACGCTCGGCAAAAATGGGAGAAAACAACACTGAAGAAGACCATAGACCGCTTCCCCGAGCGGCGGGAGCAGTTTGAGACCTTGTCCGGCATCCCGCTCGACCGGGCCTACACGCCCGCCGACGTGGACGTGGACTACCTGGAGGACCTGGGCTTCCCGGGCGAGTATCCCTTCACCCGCGGCGTGCAACCCACGATGTACCGCGGCCGCCTGTGGACGATGCGCCAGTACGCCGGATACGCCACCGCCGAGGAATCGAACGCCCGCTACCAGTACCTGCTGGAGCAGGGGCAGACGGGCCTGTCCGTCGCCTTCGACCTGGCGACCCAGATCGGGTACGACGCCGATGACCCGCTGGCCGAGGGAGAGGTGGGCCGGGTCGGCGTCTCGATCAGCAGCCTGGAGGATATGCGCGCGCTCTTCAAGGGCATCCCCCTGGACAAGGTCAGCACCTCGATGACGATCAACGCCCCGGCCGCGATCCTGTTGGCCATGTACATCGCCGTCGGAAAAGAGCAGGGCGTGGAGCCTCACCAATTGCGCGGCACGGTGCAGAACGACATCCTCAAGGAGTACATCGCCCGCGGGACCTACATCTTCCCGCCCCGGCCCTCCATGCGCCTGGTGACCGACCTGTTCCGCTACTGCGCCGCCCATGTCCCCCGGTGGAACACGATCAGCATCAGTGGCTACCACATCCGCGAGGCCGGCGCGACCGCCGTCCAGGAGGTCGCTTTCACGCTGGCCAACGGCATCGCCTACGTCCAGGCGGCGATCGACGCGGGGCTGGACGTCGACACGTTCGCCCCGCGCCTGTCGTTCTTCTTCAACGCCCACAACGATTTCCTGGAGGAAATCGCCAAGTTCCGCGCCGCCCGCCGCCTCTGGGCGCGGCTGATGCGGGACCGGTTCGGCGCGCAGAATCCTGGCTCCTGGCGGCTGCGCTTCCACACCCAGACCGCTGGATGCACGCTCACCGCCCAGCAGCCGGAGATCAACGTCATCCGGGTGACGCTCCAGGCACTGGCGGCAGTGCTGGGCGGCACCCAGTCGCTACACACCAACTCGCGCGACGAGGCGCTGTGGCTGCCCACCGAGGAATCGGTCCGCATCGCGCTGCGCACCCAGCAGATCATCGGCCACGAATCGGGAGTCGCCAGCACGGTAGACCCGCTGGCCGGCTCCTACGTGATCGAGCATCTGACCAACCAGGTCGAGCGACGAGCGCAGGCGTATATCGACCAGATCGACGCTATGGGAGGGGCGCTGGCCGCCATTGAACGAGGAATCATCCAGCACGAGATCAGCGAAGCTGCCTATGGCTACCAGCGCGACATTGATACCGGGGAGAGAATCGTCGTGGGGGTGAACGCCTATCCGGTGGAAGAGGAGCGGGTGGATCTGGAGCGACTGGTGGTGGACCCCGCCATCGAGGCCCAACAGCGGGCAAGGCTGGCCGCGCTGCGCGAGCGGCGGGATGGAGAGCGGGCTTCGGCCGCACTGGACCGTATCGAGGCCGCCGCCCGTGCGTCCGATGAGCCGCTGATGCCCCTGTTCGTCTCCGCCGTGGAGGCGGAATGCACGCTGGGCGAGATCTGCGGCGTCCTGCGGCAAGTATGGGGGGAGTACCGGCCCCAGGTGAGTGTTTGAGGATCAGAAAAATGTCGGAACCGATGTTGAGTGTGGAAGAGGCACTGGAGCGGGTGCTCAGCGCGTTCCAGCCATTGGAACCCGAGACAATGCCCATTCTCGACGCGCAAGGTCGCGTCCTGGCCGAGGACGTACGCGCCGGCGGAGACATCCCGCCTCACGCGAACTCGTCGATGGACGGCTACGCTGTGCTGGCGACTGACACCAGCGGAGCCAGCCGCAGCTCCCCGGTCCGGCTGCGCATTATCGGTGAGCTGGCCGCGGGCTACGTCGCCGAGACCGGCGTGACGCCCGGCACAGCCATCTGCATTATGACCGGCGCACCCATCCCGTCCGGGGCCGACGCCGTCGTGCGGGTCGAGGACACCGAAGCCGAGGGTGGATGGGTCAAGATCTTCGCCGAGGCTCCGGCCGGACAGTACGTCCGGCCGGCCGGTGAGGACGTCCGCCGGGGGGAGTTGGTGCTGCGCCGAGGCACGATCGTCCGCCCCCAGGAGGTGGGGATGCTGGCCACCCTGGGGCACAAGGAAGTGCGGGTCACGCGTCGCCCCCGGGTGGCGATCCTGGCCACCGGCGACGAGGTGGTGGAGATCGACGCCCCCCTGGCGCCGGGGAAGATCCGCAACGCCAACAGCTACTCCAACGCCGCCCAGGTGGTCAAGTACGGGGGGACCCCCGTGTTGTTGGGCATTGCCCACGATCGGGTCGAGGAGCTGACGGGAAAAATCAGGGATGGGCTGGCCCGGGGAGTCGACCTGTTCCTCACCTCCGGCGGCGTGTCGGTCGGTGACTTCGACCTGGTGAAGGGCGTGCTGGCCACCGAGGGAAAGATGGACTTCTGGCGGGTGCGGATGAAGCCGGGGAAACCGCTGGCCTTCGGGCGGATCGGAGGCGTGCCCGTTCTCGGCCTGCCGGGCAACCCGGTCTCCGTGATGGTCTCCTTCGAGATGTTCGTCCGCCCGGCCATGCTGAAGATGCAGGGGGTCGTCGACTGGCAGCGCCCCACCGTCGAGGCCACGCTGATGGACGAAATCCCGCACAAGGACGAACGCCGCCACTACGTGCGCGTCCGGCTCGAGGCACACGCAGGGGCATACCGTGCACACCTCACCGGCGGACAAGGATCGGGCATCCTGAGCTCGATGGTCAAGGCCAACGCGTTCGCGATCATCCCGGAGGAATGGACCCACGCCCCGGCCGGGGCGCGCGTGAAAACGATTATGATAGGCTGAAACCTTGCGAAGGTTGCGTGCACACTTTGGGAATCAGGACAGTCTTTTCCTGCCAGGACTGCCATGACGACGAAGACTGTGTACAACCTTCGCAAGGTTCACATGTAAGGAGGCATCGTGGACGCACATCGCAACCCATCTCCTGCTCGCGGTTACCTACTGACGCTCGTCGCCACTACCCTGTGGTCGATGTCGGCCATCTTCATCAGCTACTTGACCACGCACTTCCACATGCCACCACTCGTGCTGGCGTTCTGGCGCGATCTGTTCGTGGCCGGCGCAGTCGGCATCGCCCTGGTGTTGGTGGCCCGCCCCCTGTTGCGTGTAGATCGCCAGCACGTGCCCTTTTTCGTCCTCTACGGACTCGTGCTGGCTGCGTTCAACGCGATATGGACCGTATCGGTCGCGCTGAACGGGGCTGCCGTGGCCACGGTGCTGAACCACACGGCGCCCGCCTTCACGGCACTGATCGGATGGCGCTGGTTGGGCGAGCGTCTGAACGCACCCAAAATCGGGGCCATCGTCCTGTGCATCTCGGGGTGCGTGCTCGTGTCCGGCGCTTACGACCCGGCGGCCTGGCAGGTCAACCCGATCGGCATCGCCGCCGGCCTGGCGGGTGGCGTGGGGTTTACCGCGTACAGCCTGTTCGGCAAAGCCTCGTCGCAGCGAGGCATCCACCCATGGACCGCCATCTTGGTTTCCTTTGCCATCGGGGCCTCGTTTCTATTCCTCTTCCAGTTGCGGCAACCGGACACACTCCTGTGGCTCTTTCACCTACCGCCAGCATCTGGGCCAGGGGCATGGCAAGAGGCCGCGCTGGGATGGGGTGCGTTGGTATTGCTGGCCATTGGCCCCACATTGGGCGGATACGGGCTGTACACCGTCAGCTTGACCCACCTGCCCGCCAGCACGGCCAGCCTGATTGTCACGCTGGAGCCGGCGTTGACCGTGATCTGGGCCGTTCTCTTCCTGGATGAACGCCCGACGGTGCTGCAGCTCCTGGGCGGTGGCCTGATCCTGATCGGCGTGGTTCTGCTGCGCCTCAGCGAGCGCGCCAGCGACGCCACTGGCGCTGCCGCCGGCGCCCGGCCGCAGCCATCCCATCAAGAGTTGACATAAGCAAGCTATTGGTCTCGCTCCGTCACGCGAATCTTGCGTTCTGGGGCGAACCTGGATACAATGACGGGCAAGGAGATCGATATCCGATGGCAACAGAGACGATCCTGGTCGTAGACGACGAGGCCAACATCATCGACCTGGCCAGTATGTACCTGGAGCAGGACGGGTTCCGCGTCCAATCGGCCACCGATGGGACCACGGCCCTGGAGATGATCGCCCGCCAGCCCCCGGCGCTCCTGGTGCTAGACCTGATGCTGCCCGAGGTGGACGGCTGGGAGGTGTGCCGCCGCCTGCGGTCCGGCAAGGTCGCACCCGACCTGCCCATCATCATGCTCACCGCCCGCGACGACGACGTCGACAAGATCGTGGGGCTGGAGATGGGGGCCGACGATTACCTCACCAAGCCCTTCAACCCGCGCGAGTTGGTGGCCCGCGTCAAAGCCATCCTGCGCCGAACCCAGCGCAGCGCCCAACCGCAGACCCCCGTCCGCGCCGGCGACGTCACAATAGATCCAGCCCGCCACGAGGTCACCGTCGCCGGGCAACCGGTGGAACTGCGCCCCAAGGAGTTCGACCTGCTCCTGGCACTGGCCGAGCACCAGGGGCTCGTCCTCAGTCGCGAACAACTGCTCGACCAGGTCTGGGGCTACGACTACTACGGCGAGACGCGCACGGTCGACGTCCACATCGCCCACCTGCGCAAGCGCCTGACCGGCTCCAGTGTCGAGATTGAGACCGTGATGGGCGTTGGATACAAACTCGTCGCCGATCGGTAACCGGTATCTAACACCCGTTTAACACCCCGTTAACACCGGTGTGGGACGATAGCGATACAGACCCAGTCTAAAACTGTCTGAAACTGACCGAAAGCGATGCGCGCATGTTCCGTTCCCTCAACTCCCGCCTGCTGGTTTCTTACGTCGTCGTGATCATGGTCTGCCTGGTCGTGGTCGGGCTGGGACTGCTGGTGTTCGTGCGCGCCAGCAGCCCCCTGTGGACCCGCGAGGCGTATGCACAACTGGAAGCAGCGGCGCGCGAGACGGTGCAAGCCGTCCGCCAGGCGGGCCCGCTGGAGACCATCCCCCCCGAGCGCTTGCGGACCGCGCTCACGAAGGTGAGCGAAGAGGCCGGTGAGCGGGGGGTACGGATCCTGCTCCTGGACACCCAGGGGACGATCCGGTTCGACAGTGAAGGCAACTGGGAGGGAGAACGGCTGAAAATGGACGAGACAGCCCGCAGCCCTGTCCTGCCGGGCCAGCTCCAGGGGACATTTCTCGCCCCCGGCGGCCGGCGCACCAACCGGTGGATCTACTCGGGCCGCGCGCTGCACCGGGGCCAGACCATCCTCTTCGCCTCCCCCCGCCCGCGGTTGTTGGGATGGTTCGCGGAGAACCTGCTGCGGCCCCTGGTTCGGGCCGGGGCGGCAGCACTCGTGCTCTCCATCCTGCTGGCATTGCTGGTCAGCCGCTCCGTCACAGCGCCGTTGCGGCGCGTGACCAGCGCCGCGGAGGCAATCGCCCGGGGTGAGACCGACGCGCGCGCCCCGGCGTCCGGGCCGAGGGAGGTGCGGGCGCTGGCCCATTCCTTCAACACGATGGTCGACCGCGTCGAGGCCGCACGACAGTCGCAGCGCGACTTCGTCGCCAACGTCTCGCACGAGCTGAAGACCCCCCTCACGTCCATCCAGGGCTTCTCCCAGGCCCTGCTCGATGGCACGGCCTCGACCCCCGAGACGACGGCCCACGCCGCCCGCGTGATCCACGAGGAAGCGGAGCGGATGCGACGCATGGTGGACGAACTGCTGATGCTGGCCCGTTTCGACGCCGGGCAGATGGTGATGGCGCGCGACCCGGTGGAGCTGGGCCCGCTGCTCCAGGGGTGCGTCGACAAGCTATCCCCTCAGGCACAGACGACACAGGTGGTGTTAGAGCTAGACGTCCCTGAGCGGCTGTGCGTCGCCGGCGACACCGACCGGCTGGCGCAGGTCTTCGCCAACCTGCTGGACAACGCCATCGCCCACACCCCCCCGGGAGGAAAGGTAAGCGTCACGGCGCACGGGGTGGATGAGGAGCACACCGTCGAGGTGACGGTCACCGACACGGGCAAGGGCATCCCGGCCGAAGACATCCCCCGTATCTTCGAGCGCTTCTACCAGGTGGATAAGGCCCGCCGGCGAAGCCGGGGCGCCGGGCTGGGCCTGGCGATCACGAAGGAGATCGTCGAGGCCCACGGCGGCACGATTACAGCCCAGAGCGTGGTGGGGCTGGGGACCCGGATTGCAGTGCGGTTACCAGCCTGGCGCGAATAGTAGCAATTTCCATTGAATCCTTGACAAGCCGCCCGATTTGTGGTAGTATATTTATGAGAGCGCTCCCAAGAAACTCTGTATTGCTCCCATAGACGCCCTGAAAACGGGACTTTTTTTCCTTATCTTATGAGAGCGCTCCCAAAAGGAGGAAATGACACCCACATTGGAAGAAGTCGCGGAACTGGCCGGCGTATCTCGCTCGACGGTCTCCCGCGTCATCAACGACCACCCCAGCGTGCGCCAGGAGACCAGAGATCGCGTGTGGCGGGCGATCCGGGAATCCGGCTATCGGCCTCACGCAGTTGCCCGCAGCCTGGTCACCCGTCGCACCCAGATCATCGGCATGGTCATCCCCGAAACGGTGACGACGCTTTTCACCGACCCCTTCTTCGCGCTTTTCTTGCGCGGCGCTACAGAGGCCTGCAACGCTCACCACTATCAACTGCTGCTCTCGCTGTTCAACGACCTGGACGGGCAGGAAGAGCTGTACCAGCGTGTACTGCACAACGGCTACCTGGATGGGGTGCTCGTGGCCTCGGCTCCACTGAAGGATCCGATTGTCCCCAATTTGCTGCGCGACCGCATCCCGTTCATCTCGGTAGGACGGCATCCCGATGAACGCGTCCAGTACGTGGATGTGGACAACGTAGGCGGGGCGAGGATGGCGGTCGAGCACCTGATCCGGCTCGGACATCGGCGCATTGGCACCATCACCGGCCGTCTGGACATGGTGCACGGTCAGGCCCGTCTGGAGGGCTATCGCCAGGCACTGGAGGCACGCCAGATCCCCGTGAAGGAGGAACTGATTATCGAAGGAGACTATACCGAGAACAGCGGCTTGGTGGGCATGCAACGGCTGCTCCCGGCCTCACCCAGCGCCGTATTCGTCGCGAGCGACACAATGGCTATCGGTGCTTTGAAAGCGCTCCGTCAGGCAGGCCAGCAGGTTCCCCAGGACGTTGCACTGGTCGGTTTCGACGACATCCCTGTGGCTTCTGTGGTTGAACCGCCGCTGACGACCGTGCGTCAGCCGATCAGCCAGATGGGCGCTTTGGCGGTAGAGACGCTGCTCGACTTGATCGAGAATCCGGGCTCCGGGCCCCAGCGGATCGTTCTGCCGACTCAACTCGTCATCCGCGAATCGTGTTAATAAGGAGGTGGTGAACCCGTAAGATCTATGCAGGATGCGCTTGTCCGTTGGTCCGTTTCCATATCCTTTGATACAATTTAGGAGGAGGCAGAAATGCGTAAGCTAGTCTTTGCTACCCTAAGTATGATGACCTTGGCTGGCCTGATTCTGGCAGGCTGTGCCGCACCCACACCTGAGGTCGTCGTCGAAACTGTGGAAGTGGAAGTGTCAGTCGAACAGACGGTGGAAGTACCGGTGGAAGTGCCCGTGGAAGTCGAGGTGACAGCGGTTCCCGAAGAGCCGACAGCCACTTTCGACCGGAGCGAAACCATCTACGTCAGCGGAGCAGCGTGGGGTCCACCATCGACCTGGAATCCTTTCCAACCAGGGAGTCTTGCCAATACCACAGGAACCATCGGAAACGTGTACGAATTCCTGTTCCACTTCGATCCGTTGACCGGTGAGTTCATTCCCTGGCTCGCGGAGAGTGGGGGATGGACCGATGACACGACCTATGACCTGACGCTCAGGCAGGGCCTCACGTGGAGCGATGGCGAACCATTGACAGCCGCCGACGTCAAGTACACATTCGAACTGGGCAACCAGTATGCTGCGCTCTGGTTCGCCCCGTTGTGGCGGTACCTGACGGGTGTCACTGCGGTCGACGATACCACGCTGCAATTCACCTTCGAAGATCCCCTATACCAGGAATGGGACAACTACCTCTACAATCTTCCCATCGTCCCAGAACACCTTTGGGCAGACAAAACGGAAGAGGAGATCACCGTCGGTGCGAATGAAAACCCCGTCGGCTCGGGGGCATACCTGTACGAGTCACACAGCGAAGACAGAAACGTATGGGTGAGAAACGAAAACTGGTGGGGCATAGACGTGTTTGGAAAGCCCGCCCCGAAGCGGATCGTCGATATTCGCTTCGCCAGCAACAACGTGGCCCTCGGTGCGGTCATCAAGGGCGACGTCGATCTGAGCAACAACTTCCTGCCGGGCATTGCAACACTGGCGCAAAAAGGGTACGTTCAGACCTACTACGCCGAAGCCCCGTACATGCTGTCTGCCAATACGGCGGTTTTGTTCCTGAACACCATAAAACCGCCGATGGATGACCCGGCTTTCAGAAAGGCGCTTGCGTTTGCCATCAATGTGGACGACATCGTGAACGTCGCCTACGCCCAACTGGTCAAGGCCGCCAGCCCGACAGGACTTCTGCCCACCCTGGCGAAGTTCGACGACCAAGATGTGATTGCGAGGTTGGGCTATACCTATGATCCAGCACAAACCGCGGCAATCCTCGAAGGCGCCGGATATACGAAGGGCGCCGATGGCTTCTATCAGGCACCCGATGGCTCCGCGATCGAGCTGGAAGTCACGTGCCCGTTCGGATGGACAGACTGGATGGAGGCGATCAACGTCATCGCCGCCAGCGCCCAAGATGCAGGGATCAACGTCAAAGCCGTGACACCGGACTATGGCGCCTGGAACACCGCACTCCAGGGTGGCACGTTCGATATGACCCTGAACAACTGGGCGGGGTTGAGCAACACCCCGTGGACGTTGTATAACCTCTTGTTCAGGCATCCGATTCAAGACCAAATGCAAAGCGGCAACTTTGGCCGGTACGATGACCAGGAAATGTGGGACCTGGTGGATGAACTTGCCAAGATACCGAGTACAGATGAGGCAGGTATGCAGGCGGCTTGTTCAGCCATTCAGGAAAAAATGCTGACAGACGTGCCTATGATTCCGCTCTGGTACAACGGACTGTGGTCCCAGTTCAGCAACTCGACCTGGACAAACTGGCCGACAGAGGAATCAGCCGCCCCAACGCTTCCCACGACTTGGTCCGGATACTGGCAAATGGGTGGATTGCAGACGCTCATCAACCTAGAGCCGGTACCCACAGAGTAAGTGCAACGCTTGTTCGCTGCCCCTCCTTCTGATCTAGGAGGAGGGGCAATTTCATGATTCCAATCAACTTTCGAGACGGAGGCAACGTGCGACGCTACTTCGGCAGAAAGCTGCTTATTTATATCCTCACGTTTTTCCTTGCAGTCACCATAGACTGGTTGATCCCACGTTTCATGCCCGGCGATCCGATCACGAATATGCTGGCGCGGGCAGCGGTCAACGTTGAGAATGCTGAGGTGATGTACGACTATTTCGCAAGGGTCTTCGGGCTGGATCTCCCTATCTGGCAACAGTACCTGAATTTCTGGAAAGCCCTTTTCCAGGGCGACCTAGGGATAAGCGTGTACATGTTTCCGACGCCTGTGACCAAGGTGCTCATGCGCGCCGTACCCTATGACCTCTTTCTCCTGATTCCCGCGATCCTGGTGAGCTGGTACGCGGGCAACAAATTCGGTGCTTTCGCGGCGCGATCCAAATGGCTTGATAATACCATATCGCCGCTCGGCTATGTCCTCACGGCGTCTCCATATATGTGGCTCGGCATCCTGCTCGCCTGGTTCTTCGGGATCGTCCTGGGGATTTTCCCGATTGCCGGCGCGTATAGCTTCACGATGCGCCCCAATCTCTCGTGGGCTTTCATCCTGAGTGTTCTGCGGCACTGGTTTTTGCCTTTCGCCTCTCTCTTCCTGGTCAAGTTTGGTGGTTGGGCGATTGGCATGCGGAATATGATCATCTACGAACTCGAAGCGGACTACTCCCACTATCTCGAAGCACTTGGGGCGCCAAGAAAACTGATCAGGAAGTACGCCTTCAGAAATGCGATCCTTCCCCAAATCACGGGCCTGGGGCTTGACCTGGGAGTCATCGTTGCGGGGGCTCTCGTAACAGAAGTCGTGTTTTCATACCCCGGAATCGGCTACCTGCTTCTTGCCGCTATTCAGAATCAAGATTACTTCCTCATCCAGGGATGCTTCCTTTTTATCATTGTCGGCGTGTTGGTCGCCAATTTCGCCATTGATATTGTTTACGTCATCGTTGATCCGAGAACGCGAAGAGGAATGGCGGGTGAAACAGCATGAAGAAACCAAAGAAGAAAAGCGAATTCCTCTACTTCGCTCTGAGGAACAAGAAACTGCAGGTTGGGTTGATCATTGTCCTTTTCTTTCTGGTACTCTCGTTCATCGGCCCCATGCTGACGCATAACGAACCATTTGCTTATGTGAACCCTGGTGGTGCTGAACCACCATCGTCCGAATATTGGTTCGGAACCACGTTTTTTGGACAGGATGTCTTTGCTCAGTTTGCACACGGCCTGAGAGCGACCTTCCTGGTCGGAATCATCGGCGGCGGACTTGGTACTCTCATAGGCATCCTGGTTGGTTTCACCGCTGGATATCGCGGCGGCATTGTGGATGAAGTGCTCAATGTATTCACGAACATCATCCTGGTTATTCCAACGCTGGCGGTGCTTCTTATTATCGCCGCCTATCTTGAAGTCCGGAGCCTTCTCATGGAGTGCATCTTTATTGGACTTACATCCTGGCCCTGGGCGGCGAGAGCCATCCGATCGCAGACCTTTTCCCTGCGCACCAGAGAGTTCGTTGATCTCGCCAAAATGAGCGGGATGAAGCCATTGAAGATTATCTTCACGGAGATCGCGCCGAACATGATGTCCTATCTGGTCATGACCTTCATCCTCCAGTTTGGTGGAGCGATCCTGAATGCGGCCACACTGGACTTCATCGGACTCGGCCCGACAGATGCGATCTCGCTGGGGCTGATGATGCAGGTCGCGGTCCTCTGGGGCGCGCTACAGCTTGGTTCGTGGTGGTGGTTTGTTCCACCGGGACTTGCGATCACAGCCATCGTCGGAGCGTTATACGTCATGAACGTTGGACTGGACGAGGTCTTCAACCCCAAACTCAGGGAGATGTGAGACTATGAGTTTACAAACAGAAAACCTCACCGTCTACTATCAAACCCTAAGAGGGGACGTCAAGGCCCTGGATGGCGCAACATTCACCATCGCGGACGGGGAAATTATGGGACTGGCAGGTGAATCGGGCTGCGGAAAAACCACGCTCGGACACAGCCTGATCCGTTTGACCCCCCCTATGAGATTCGTCGAGGGCCGTGTGACCCTCGACGACGAAGAGTTGCCCGTCTGGGATATGGAAAAGATGAACGGCTTCAGGTTCAAGAGAATCTCCATCGTACCGCAGTGCGCCATGAATGCCCTGAATCCTACGCGGAAGATCGGAAAGATGACGTCAGAACTTCTCGAATCTCGAAAGGTGAGTATCAGAGCCACTCTGCCCGAGTTAAAGAGGAGACTGGACCTGGTTGAATTGTCCCACGACGTGCTGGACATGTACCCGATAGAGCTGTCAGGCGGCATGAAGCAGAGAATGGTGATGGTTCTGTCCACTTTGCTGAATCCCTCATTGCTCATCGCCGACGAGATCACCTCAGCGCTCGACGTATCCACACAACAGGCTGTCGCAGAGATGCTGGTGGAATTTCGAGACCGGGAATTTGTGAAAAGCATGATCGTGATTACCCACGATATCTCGATACTGTACCAGATTGCAGACAGCATCATGGTCATGTACGCAGGGCAACTGGCGGAGAAAGCCTCTACCGACGTGATCATCCATTCCCCCCGGCATCCGTATACCAGACTGCTGATTTCATCGTTACCGAAGGTCGGCGTGAAATACTCCGAGAAAAGACTGACGGGCATTCCCGGAAAGCCCCCGCTGCTGCTCGACCCTCCCACGGGATGTCGCTTCAGGGAACGATGTCCCGTTGCGTTTGGCAAGTGCCAGGAAGAACCCCCGTTCGTCGAAATCGAGCAGGGCCACTTCGTTGCATGTTGGAAGGAGTTCGAAAGGAATGCTTAGACTGGACAACGTATCGAAAGTCTATCGGATAGGCACTTTCGGAGGGAAAGAACACCACGCCGTAAGCGACGTCAGCTTCGACATTGGAGATGGAGAGGTCATCTCACTGATCGGTGAAAGTGGAAGCGGGAAAAGCACGATCGGGAAGATGATTCTACGTCTCATCCCGGAAAGCTCGGGGACGATTACGTTCAACGGGGTCGACATTTCCACGCTTGAGGGTGATGCACTCAAAGAGTACTATCGGAAAGTACAGGGGGTGTTTCAAGATCCGTTTAGCTCCTACAACCCAATTTTCAAGGCCGATCGGGTTTTCAGGATCATCAGGGAGGAGTTTTTCCCGAAGATCCCGGGGGCGGAGTGGAACGCCAAGATAGACCGTTCATTGAAGGCTGTCGGTCTGAACCCCGGTGATGTGTTGGACAAGTTTCCCCATCAGCTCAGCGGGGGGCAACTTCAACGTTTTCTCATCGCCCGTGCACTGCTGCTGGACATTGAGTTCCTGGTCGCAGATGAGATCATCAGTATGCTCGATGCATCCACACGGATCGATGTGCTCAACTTGCTGGCAGACCTCAAATCCCGCGGCCTATCCGTCCTTTTCATCACGCATGACCTCTCCCTGGGTTACTACATAAGTGAAAGAGCGGTCATTCTCTACAGAGGATGTATTATGGAGATGGGCGCGACAGAGAAAATCTACTTCAACCCGCTTCATCCGTACACAAGAATGCTCATGGCTTCCGTTCCACGCCTGGATAAGAAATGGGAAGAGGCAGAGGTGGATCTGAAAGCAAAGCAATCACAACTCACCGGCGGCTGTGTCTATTACGAAAGGTGTCCGGTCGCAGGCAAAGATGCAGGTTGTGCCAGGGACAGGCCCGCGCTGATAGAGGTAGAACCGGATCATTTTGTGGCGTGCAGCAAGCTGCAGAGAGGCACATTGGAGTAACGTCAAACATGGAGCTATTAGGTCCTGTGTTGCCCCACATCCCGTGGGAAGAACGCCCGCATAAGTGCAAAGAAGTCGTGTGGCGTTCGGAGAAAAACCCGATCATCACGCGCGATGCAGTCCCCGGTGCGAACAGTATCTTCAACAGCGCCGTCGTGCCCTTTGAAGATGGTTTTGCTGGCGTGTTTCGTTGCGATAACACGACCAGGGTTATGCAACTCCATGCCGGATTGAGCAAAGACGGCATTCACTGGGGGATAGAACCGCAGCGCATTCAGTTCAGGTGCGAAGACGACGACATTGGCAATTTCGTCTACGGCTATGATCCCCGTGTGTGCTGGCTTGAGGACCGGTACTACGTCACCTGGTGTAACGGGTACCACGGACCTACGATCGGCGTGGGCTACACCCATGATTTCAAGCACTTTCACCAGTTGGAGAACGCTTTCCTGCCGTATAACAGAAATGGCGTGCTTTTCCCTCGCAAGATAAACGGGAAATTTGCGATGCTCAGTCGACCGAGTGATACCGGGCACACGCCTTTCGGCGATATATTCTACAGCGAAAGCCCAGACCTGATTCACTGGGGCCGACACAGACACGTCATGTCTCCCACTGCGGGCTGGCAGGCCACCAAAATCGGTGCGGGACCGACACCGATCGAAACGTCAGAAGGGTGGCTCTTGATCTACCACGGTGTGCTTACCTCGTGCAACGGATTTGTATACAGCTTTGGGGCAGCCCTATTGGATCGTGAGAAACCCTGGAAAGTAATCTACAGAACGCATCCCTACCTGCTCAACCCGAGGGAATATTATGAATGCGTGGGTGACGTTCCCAATGTCGCCTTCCCGTGTGCTGCCCTGTATGACCCACCGACAGGGCGTATTGCAATTTACTACGGCGGAGCCGATACGGTCACGTGCCTGGCATTTGCGCAATTCGATGAGCTAATTGATTTCATCAAAGAGAACGCCCTCTGAAAGGGTCACTTCGCTCACCCTCATTTATTGAAAAGGACCAATCTGAAGCAAGGACATTGTGAAATGCACTATCGCCAAACCGACAGGAGACACTGTGCGCTACGGCTACTTCGACGATGAGCACCGCGAGTACGTGATCACCCAACCCGACACGCCGCTCCCCTGGATCAATTACCTGGGGAGCGAGAACTACTTCGGCATTATCTCCAACACCGCTGGAGGCTATTCCTTCTACCTGGACGCCCGTCTGCGGCGGATCACCCGCTACCGCTACAACAACGTCCCCCTGGATTGCGGCGGTCGCTACATCTACGTCCGCGACGATGGCACAGGCGAGTTCTGGTCTCCTTCCTGGCAGCCCACCCGCCACGCACTTGAGCGCTATACCTGCCGGCACGGGTTGGGCTACACCATCATCGGGTCGTCGGTCAATCAGATCGAGTCTCAGACCCGGTACTTCGTGCCTTGGGGGGAGAATCTGGAAATCTGGCAGGTCACGCTGACCAACCAGCGCGACACCCCCGCCCATCTCTCACTCTTCTCCAGCGTGGAGTTCGCCCTATGGGACGCATGGGACGATATGACGAACTTCCAGCGCAACTTCAATATCGGCGAGGTAGAGATCGAAGACGGTGTGATCTACCACAAGACTGAGTATCGCGAGCGCCGGGACCACTTCGCCTTCTTCGCCTGTTCGGAAGAGATCGCCGGGTTCGACACCCAGCGCGACGTGTTCCTGGGGCCGTACCGCGGCTGGGAGTGCCCGGCAGCGGTTGAGCGAGGCCGTTCGTTCAACTCCGAAGCCCATGGCTGGGCGCCAATTGGCTCCCATCACGTCAAGCTTGCGTTGGAACCCAACCAGACCCGCCAGGTCATCTTCCTGCTGGGTTATCACGAGAATCCCCCGGAACAGAAATTCGATCCCCCCGACACGCTGATGGTCAACAAGCGGTCGGTCAAACCGATCATCGCCCAGTATCTGGACAAGGAAAACGTGGACGCTGCCTTCGAAGCGCTGCGGGCGTATTGGGATCGGCTGCTGGGCGTCCTCCAGGTGAATACGCCCGACGTCCACACCAACCGCATGGTGAACGTCTGGAACGCCTACCAGTGCATGGTCACGTTCAACCTGTCCCGCTCCGCCTCCCTCTTCGAGTCCGGCATCGGGCGCGGCATCGGGTTCCGCGACTCGAACCAGGATCTGCTGGGCTTTGTGCACATGGTGCCCGAGCGGGCGCGCCAGCGCATCCTGGATCTAGCCGCCACACAACTGGAGACAGGCGGCGCCTACCACCAGTATCAACCGCTCACCAGGCGAGGCAACGACGCGATCGGCAGCGACTTTAACGACGACCCGCTGTGGTTGATCCTGAGTGTAGCGGCCTATCTGAAGGAGAGCGGCGACTGGGACATCCTGGACGTGCCGGTGGCGTACGACAACCGGCCCGGCTCCGAACAGCCGCTCTACGACCACCTGCAGCGCAGCCTGCGCTACACGCGGGAACGCCTGGGGCCACACGGCCTGCCGCTCATCGGCCACGCCGACTGGAACGACACCCTGAACTTGAACGCATTCTCCGAGACACCCGGCGAGTCGTTCCAGACCACCATCAGCAAAGAGGGCAAGGTGGCCGAATCGGTCTTCATCGCCGGGATGTTCGTGCTGGCGGCCGGAGAGTTGGCCGCGATCGCCCAACGGCGCGGGCAGGAGGACGAAGCCCGAGATTACCTCGCCGCCGCGGGCCGGATGGAGGCCGCGGTGCACGAACACGGATGGGACGGCGAGTGGTTCCTGCGCGCCTACGACGACTTCGGCGACAAGGTCGGATCCCACGAGTGCGAGGAAGGGCAGATTTTCATCGAGCCGCAGGGGTTCTGCATCCTGGCCGGCATCGGTCTCCACGATGGCAAGGCCGAAAAAGCGCTGGCGGCCGTGCGGGAGCGCCTGGCAACCCCCCACGGCATCGTCCTCCACCAGCCCGCCTTCTCCCGATACTACCTCCGCCTGGGCGAAATCTCCTCCTATCCCCCTGGATACAAGGAGAACGCCGGCATCTTCTGTCACGCTAACCCATGGATTGTGATCGCCGAGGCTATGACCGGACACGGCGACCAGGCGCACGACTACTACACGCGCATCAACCCATCCGCGCGGGAGGACATCAGCCACGTGAATCGATGCGAGCCGTACGTATACGCCCAGATGATCGCCGGGCGCGACGCCCCGACCCACGGCGAGGCCAAGAACTCCTGGCTGACCGGCACGGCCGCCTGGAACTACGTGGCCGCCACGCAATGGATCCTGGGTATCCGCCCGACGTACAATGGTCTCCAAATCGCCCCAGTGATCCCCGGCGATTGGCCCAGCTTCGAAGCCACACGCATCTTCCGCGGTGTGACCTACCACATCACGGTGAAACGCGCGGGCGTGGGCAACCAGGTCACGCTCACGGTGGACGGCGACCCGATCGACGGAACCGTCGTGCCCGTGCCACCACCTGACCAGACCAAGGTGGTCATCAAGGCTATTCTGACCTAATCGTCCGCTACAGAGGCACGTCTTGCTCGTAGGTACAACTTCGGTCGCTGTTAGACCAGAAGAAACGACTGAAGTCGTCACTACCAACCTATGCAGAAAAGGCACGTGCGATGAAATATGGATATTTCGACGACGAGAACCGGGAGTACGTGATCACCAACCCCCGGACGCCGGTCAAGTGGATCAACTACGTGGGGACCCTGGCGTTTGGGGGGATCGTGGACCACACGGGCGGGGCCTTGATCTGCAAGGAGGACCCGGCCCTCAACCGCATCACCAAGTACATCCCCCAATTGCCCCATGCGGCGTTCAATGGAGAGACGCTGTACCTGCGGTTTCGCCCCTCCCCCCAGCCATCTCCCGGAGGAAGAGGGAGCAGGTGGTCCCCAGCCAACCCCCAGAGACAGGGGGAGTACGTGGTCTTCTCGCCCTATTTCGTCCCCACGCTGGACCCGTACGACCTCTATGAATGTCACGTCGGGCTGGGCTACACGCGCATCGTGTCCGAGTTCTACGGGATCAGAACAGACGTCACGATCTTCGTCCCCCGCGGGGACCGGCGGGTCATCCGCGATATTCGGATCACGAACGCCTCCGGTCAGCCCGTGGAGGTCGATGCGGTCCCCATGGTCGAATACACCCACCCAGACGCGCTCAAACAGTTCACCAACGCCGACTGGGTGCCCCAGACGATGCAGAGCAAAGCACATCGCGACGAGCGCGGGCTGATCATCCTGGCTCAGTGCCCATTCATGAACAAGGACACCCGCGTCAACATCTTTACCTCGAACCACCCGGCGTCCTCTTTCGAAACGGACCGCAGGAGATTCCTGGGGAACAACGGGTATGGCACCTGGGCAAATCCGCTCAGCCTGCAAGAGCCGGAGCTCAGCAGCTACGAGGCGCAGCGCGGGGACAACGTCGCCGCACTGCTCCACCACATGGGGACCATCCATCCGGGCGAGACGGCCTGCCTGATCACCCAACTGTCGCAGGACGAGAGCGTCGAAAAAGCGCTGCCCACGATTGACCGCTATCGGGAACCGGGGCAGGTAGCGCAGGCGTTCGAGGATCTGGCGGCGTCTTGGGATGCCTTCCTATCCAGACTGCAGGTGGACACGCCAGATGCCGGGTTGAACAGCTTGCTCAATGTCCATAACCCGCGGCAGTGTCACACCACGATGAACTGGTCCCGCTACCTCTCACTCTACCAGCTCGGCCTGGGCGCGCGGGGTATGGGTTTCAGAGACAGCTCCCAGGACGTGATGTCCATCCTGGTCGGCATACCCGACGAAGGCAAAGCGCTGATCCGGAGACTCCTGCACGTGCAGAAGCGGGACGGATCCGCGATGCACCAGTTCAACCCACTCACGATGGTCGCCAACGAGGGAGATGCCCGGGAGATGGAGGGTGCGCCCAAGTACTACGGCGACGACCATCTGTGGATCGTGCTCACCGTGACCGCCTACCTGAGAGAAACGGGCGACCTGACGTTCCTCGACGAGGTGATCCCGTACTATGAGAAGGACAAGGAGGGAAAGGAACAGCCTATCGAGGCAGGCACCGTCCTCGATCACCTGCGCCGGGCCATCGCATTCACGGACAAGGACATCGGGGCCCACGGACTGCCGCTGTTGGGGTTTGCGGACTGGAACGACACCGTCAACCTCCAGGCGGGCGCGGAATCCCTCTTCGTGGCCAACCTGTACGGCACGGCGCTGCTGGAGATGATCGAACTGACCCGGCACCTCGGCGACGCGGAAGCGGCGGCTGAATACACCCGCGCCTACGAGACGATGAAGCAACGGGTGAATGCGCACGCATGGGACGGCGCGTGGTACGTCCGATACTTCGATGCCGGCGGGAATCCGCTTGGCTCGCACGTGAACACCGAGGGGCAGATCTACACCAACGGACAGTCGTGGCCCGTGATCTCTGGCTTCGCCTCCCGAAGCCGGGCGATGGCGGCACTCGACGCCGTGCGTCGGCGGCTCAACACACCCAAGGGCATCAAGCTCAGCACACCTGGATACAATGGTTTCGATCCGGCGAAGGGCGGCGTCACCACCTACCCCCCCGGCGCGAAGGAAAACGGCGGCATCTTCCTTCACGCCAACCCCTGGGTCATCATCGCCGAGACCATCGTCGGGAACGGAGACCGGGCGTTCGAGTACTACAGTCAGATCAACCCGGTGAACAAGAACGACTGCATCGATGAGTTCGAATGCGAACCCTACGTCTACCCCCAGAACATCCTGGGCGATGAACACCCCCAGTTCGGGCTGGCCCGCAATAGCTGGCTATCGGGCACCGCATCCTGGGCATACCAGGCCGCCACTCAGCACATCCTGGGCGTCCGGCCGACCTACGGCGGTCTCACAATTGACCCGTGCATTCCCAGAGCGTGGCCCGGCTTCAAGGTCACCAGGGAGTTCAGAGGAGCGACCTACCACATCGAGGTCAGGAATCCCCGCCACGTGTGCAAGGGAGTGACCGCGATCAGAGTGGACGGCCGGGTCAGCGAGACCCACATTGTGCCCGCCTTTGCGGATGGTGAGGTCCACCGGGTGGAGGTGGACCTGGGGTAACAGGCCTCCTTGCCCAACCCGCGCACCCCGATCGAGAATTCGCGTTTCCTCCAGAATATGTTACAATTTGGCCCCTTGTCCGCTCTACAAGGAGAAGTATCTTCTCAACAAGTAGGGAAGACGTGGGATGTGAAAGAAAGTGAAAGGAAAGGATAGAAACCTTGAAACGAATTCTGATTGCCTTGATGGTACTATCGATCGGGGTTTTGGCCGCCTGTAGCCAGGAAACCACGCCGACCACGCCCCCTCCCACCACCCCTGCGCCCTCGCCCACACCGCCGGAACCTTCGGAAGCGACCCTCTCACCAACAGAGGAGACCGCAGCCGAGCCTGGCGGCGTCGAGGTAGCGCTGGCGCTGATCGACATCCCTGAGGAGGAAGTCATCGCCATGGTAAACGGGGAGGAGATTTCCACCGCCGCCTACGAGGCAGACCTGACCCAGGCCCTCCACGCCACCACCAAACAGTATATGGTCGACTGGAACGACCTGGAGAACCAATCCTTCCTCCCCGCGCTGCAGCAGCAGGTGCTAGAGCAGGCGATTGACCGGGTCCTGCTGCGCCAGCTTGCCGACCAGGAGGAGGTCACCGCTGACGCCGGTGAGATCGACACCGAGATCACGAATCTGAAGGCCCAGGTGGATGAGAGCGAGGTCTTCGCCGACTGGGACAGCTTCCTGGCCGAAAACGGGCTCACCGAGGAGTCTCTGCGCCGCCTGATCACCGATAGCCTCCTGACAGAAGGTCTGACCGAACAGATGGGCGGTCCCCAGGTTGTCGAGCAGGTGCGCGCCAGCCACATCCTGGTGGAGACCGAGGAGACGGGCCAGGAGGTTCTGGACAGACTGGCCGAAGGCGAACCCTTCGCCGCCCTGGCTGCGGAATACTCCATCGACCCAGGGAGCAAGACGAGCGGCGGCGACCTGGGATGGTTTCCACGCGGCGTGATGGTGCCCGAATTCGAGGAGGCCGCCTTCTCGATGGAACCCGACGAGACCAGTGAACTTGTGAAAAGCGACTTCGGCTACCACATCATCCACGTCGTCTCGAAAGAGGAGCGGGAACTGGACTCGGAACTCTACGCCCAGAAGCAATACGAGGAGTTCCAATTCTGGTTCGAGGCCCAGCGAACCGAGGCAGACATCGAGCGACTCTACACCTTCGAGGACTCGCCGTAGCAGTATCTACGAAGCCTGCACCGGGCGGGCGATGACAATCAGCCGGTTGCGCAAACTGCCGTAGGGATGGCAGGTGACGAGCGTCAGCCGTTCGTCGCCGGTGGGCAGGATGTATCGCGCGTTCTCCAGGCGTACCTCGAGCGGCTGACCGGCCTCGGGCAAGATCAGTATCTCGGAGATTTCGTACGTATACGAAGCGTCATTGGAATACACGGTGACGACGTCGCCGATTGCCAGCGTGTAGAGATCGCGAAAGACCTCCCCGTTCGTCGTGTTATGGCCGTTGAGGACGGTGTTGCCGGACACCCCCAGC
>Ga0180437_10003752_pt1 | contig 22287 bp, 20 predicted proteins | sample SS_ome_4_FD_132410 | JGI IMG/M metagenome (GOLD analysis project Ga0180437, IMG submission 132410) | Hypersaline lake sediment archaeal communities from the Salton Sea, California, USA - SS_3_D_1 metaG | ecosystem: Environmental > Aquatic > Non-marine Saline and Alkaline > Hypersaline >...
CTCACCGCCGTTGCGCACCCCGGCCTCGATGGGACAGCCGTAGCCATCGTCGCCCATCACGTGGTAGACGATGGGCCCGGGCGCGGGGGCGCCGATGAGGGCCTTTCGCTGGGCCACCGTCTCGTCGATGACACTGCGCGCGATGGCCTTGTGGAGCGGGAGGTATGGGTCGCCGCCGTTTCCCCGGCCTGCGAAGTAGGCCTGCTCGGGATCGCCGCCCCCGTGGAGGAAGATCCAGGGGTCGCTGTCGACCCCGCCGTTGTCTATGACAGTGCGAGAGCGACACCGCGCGAAGAGAGTGGAGTCGAGCCACAGCTCGCGCAGCGAGGCCTCTGTCAGGGAGCCGGCGCACTGGGAGTCGATTCCGACGAGGCAGGCGGAGGGAAAGACACGAGCGTCGCGGTAGATTGCGATGCTGTCCCAGCAGGCGTTCGACAGATCGTACTTGATGCCCGGGTCGCCGTTGACCATGCGCCTGGCGTTTTCGATGTTGTCGACGACGAGGCCGATGGAAGATGCGTGGCGGTGGAGCCCGGCGACGGCGGCGCAGAGCTTCCGCAGGCCCGCGCGCGGGAGGCGCCCGCCTCGCTCGCGGACGTGCTGCCACATGAGGTGGAGGTGGCCGACGCCGAGGCGCCGCACGAGGTCCGCGAGGGGGATGAGGTCGTCGAGGTTGGAGCGAAGCACAACCGTTGCGACCGTGGCCTGGAGTCCGGCGGCGATGGACGCGCGAAGACCGGCGACTGCAGGCTCGAAGCTGCCAGGAGAGCGTACCGCGTCGTTGCGCTCCGCGCAGGATCCGTCGAGGCTGATCTGAAGGAAGAGGCGATCGCGGGGAAGTTGCGCGAGCGACGCGACGAGCTCGGGATCGAGGAGGGTGCCGTTGGTGAGGACGACGGCGGTGGCGCCGTAGTCGCAGGTTACCTCGCGAAGCACCGGGGGCAGATCGCTGCGGAGGAACGGCTCGCCGCCGGTGAAGTAGAAAGTGTCGGCCCCCAGATCACAGGCCTGGCGGACAGCGCCGCGAAGCACCTCTGTGGGCAGGCCCGGCCGGCGGCGGGGCCCGGAGGAGACCAGGCAGTGGCGACAGGCGAGGTTGCAGCGATCGGTGACGTGGAGCCAGACTTCGCGGAGGCGCTCGGGCTCCAAGTAGCGGGCGCGCCCCTCATAGGGGGGCCGAGGCCCGGGTAGCGCGAACTCGCCGGCCTCGGCGGCGAAACGCCCGATGACGTCCAGCGCGCAGCGGAGGCCGACGCCCGTGCGCCGTGCATAGCGATAGCTCACCTCGTCGCGCGGGCGGCCAGCGCGAAGCTGGCGCAGGGCCCACGCCCCTTCCTCGTTGGTGGCCAGCCAGGAGGGAGCCATCGGATCGATGGCCAGCTGGTAGCCACTGCGCTCTTCGATGTGAAGCCGATCCCGCGCCGGCATGAGCCCAGGCATCGTGTATTGAGGTTTGCCGCGCGCCCGAGGGAAACCTGGGGCCGCGTTGCCCTGCGGTTTTCCGCAGGCTGTGCAATCGAGTTTGCTTCGCTGCGCCGCGTTCCTGTTCAACGAGGGTGACAGGCGAGTGCGAGCCTGCGCGCATGGGACCGCGCGTCGGCAGAGGGACGCCGAAGCCGGTCCATCGACTTGACACTGGGTTAGTGAGGGCTAGAATAGGGGGGACTTTATTAGGAGGACAGGCCGGCATGACGGCTCGGGCGCTCAGCCTCGTTCCCCTGGATGACCGGCCCTGCAACCGGCTGTTTCCGGCCCAGCTCGCGGCGGTGGCGGGGTGGCAGGTGCGTATGCCGCCGCGGGAGACTCTTGGTTGGTTCACGAGGCCGGGCGAGTGCGAAGCGGTGTCGGGCTGGCTGCTCGAGTCTCCCACACAGGGGGTGGTGGTTTCCCTCGATATGCTGTGTTACGGGGGGCTGGTTGCCTCTCGAACCGCTGCGGTGGGCCTCGACGAAGCGCGGCGGCGGCTGGACGTGCTGCGCCGGCTGAAGGCGTCACGACCCGAGGTGGCGATCTTCGCGTTCAGCACCATCATGAGGCTGGGGAAGACGGTGGCTTCGCAGGGAGATCTCGAACTGCATGGGCTGCTGCGCGCGTACTCGGAGCTGGTCGATCGGGTCGAGCGGCTGGGCGAGGACGGAGCGCGGCGCGAGCTGGACGCGGCGACGGCACAATTGGACGGGGACGTTCTGGCGAGCTACCTGGAGGTGCGGCGCCGCAACCACGCGATCAACCGGGCGGCCGTCCGACTGGTCGCCGACAAGGTAGTGGACTACCTGGTTCTGGTGCAGGAAGACGCGGCCCCGGTGGGGATACACGTGCCGGAGCAGATGGCCTTACGAGGGCAGGTGGAGGAGTTCCGCCTGGGCGAACGGGTGAGGATCCACCCGGGGGCTGACGAGGTCGGCGTGGTGCTGGTGGCGCGGTATGTGGCGGCGGAGAGCGGGCGGGTTCCTGCTATTGCGACGGACTACGCGGCCGACCCAGGGGCGGACCTGGTGCCGCAGTTCGAGAGCCAGCCGCTGCGGGAGACGGTGGAGAGCCAGATCGCCGCGGCGGGCGCGCGGCCGGCGGGGCCCGGAGAGGCGGACGCGATCGTGTTCGTGCATACTCCGGTGCTGGATCAGAGCGACATCGCTGAGGCGCCCCCGCTGGGGCAGGCGCCGAGCCTCGCGCTCCAGGCGGAGAGCGTAGCCGAGCGGATTCAGGCGGCAGAGGCGGCCGAGTGCACGGTGGGGCTGGCGGATATGGCCTACTGCAATGGGGCCGATCCCGAGCTGATCGCGGCGCTGGGGCGGACGGGGACGGCGCGCCGGCTGACGGCCTTTGCGGGTTGGAACACGGCCGCGAACAGTCTGGGGACTGTAGTCGGTCACTTGTGTCTGGCGACCTGCGCCCGGGCGTGGCCGGCCGCGCGCTCTGACGGCGCTTCGGCGAAGTTCGTGGCCTCCCGTTTCATGGATGACTACGGGTATCAGTCGTGCATCCGACAGCGGGCCCTCGCGCGGGCCGCGGCGCTGGGCGCCGATCCGCATGCGCTCGGAGACAAGTCGGCCGCACTTGGGGAGTTTGTGCAAGGTGAGCTAGCGCCACTTGCCCATCGGATCTACTCCGATCTCCTCGCCGCGGAGGAGGCTCCGCCGCTCGGCGAGGTGAGATTTTCGCTTCCCTGGCAGCGGCTGTTCGAGGTGGAAGTCGAGCTGGATGCAGGGCAGCATTCGAAGAATCGCCGGTAGATCTGTGCCAGCGCCCGGTCGAGGTCGATCTTCTTGAGGAGGGCGGGGTGGGGCCGACGGCCAGGGTGTCCCTTTTTGAAGCGCCCCTTGTGGTCATGGGCGGCGACTGAGACGCGGTAGCAGACCTCCGAGAGCTCGAGGTACTTGCTCGCCAGGCGGACGAGAACAGAGTGCTCGGCGAGCGCGCGGCTCGGCTTATCAGCAGGCATGCGATCCTCCCACCTGTGCTGGATCGGCTGCGGTAGGCGCCGGTTGCCGTCCGGACGAGGCGACTGCGGGGCCTAACCATCCCATCCTCGCCAATGTGGCCCTGGAGCATCCGGCTGTAGACGAACCATTCGTAGTCGTCGACGCGCTCCTGTATCCAGGGCAGCGGCGACGGCGCACGGCGGTAGAGGTGGTAGCCGCGTCCAGAGGCAATGGGATACCAGTAGCCGCCGCGGTAGCGGAGGCATGTGCGGGCGCGCAGCGCGGCCTGCAGGATGCCGGTGAAGGTGCCCTCATGGAAGATGGGTACGCGCACTGTCTTCATGTGCCTCCTCCGTCTCTGAACGGACGGAATGGCTGGTAGACCGTGAGGAAAGTGTATGGTATTCTCGCGAGGCCTGTAGAATCATCACACTCTGGTTTCTGCGATCTGGCCTTCTGCCAAGAGTTATTATACCATCTTTTATGTATCTCAGCAACATGATTCGCTCGTTTCCCTTCTGGCAAAGAACGGGAAAGCCGTCAAAGTGTCTTGAGAACCAATGATAGAGACGCCAGAGTATATGGTATGTTTCCTGTGAACCACGTCCATGTGTTCCGAAGGGCGGAACGAGGGAAGGGCGCGTTGTGATGCCGGATGTCAGCGTTGGTAGGCGAATCCGCGAGGCGCGGGAGGCCCTGAACCTGAGCCAGCACGAGCTGGCGGAGCGGGTCGGCTGCAGTCAGCGGGCTGTGTCGTACGTAGAGAAGCAGGCGTGGGTGAAGCAGTCCACGCTGGAGAAGTACGGCCGGGCGCTGGGCCGGCCGCTGTCCTATTTCCTGCGGCCGTACGACGAAGGTGGTGCGGAGCCCGCTCTGAGCAGACAGGAGGCCGTGGAGCAGGCCTTCGCGGTGGTGTGCCGGGACGCCGAGTTCGGGTTCGGCAGGCGCCCCGGCGAGCAGTTGTCGATCGAGATCAAGCTGGACATCGTGCGGCTTTACGAGCGTTACAAGGGTGTGAGCCTGCTGCCGCCAGAGACAGAGTGAACCGCGGGGCGCGGGGACGACAGGTACGCGCGCCGGGGCTGGGCTGGGGGCCGGCAGCGTTGACACCGGGCGGTCCGGTCGGTATGATGAGGGGGCCGGGTGGGAGGCAGGGCACTCCTGAGGAGCCAGCGATGAAGCAGGGAATTCACCCGAAATACGGGCCAGCCCGCGTGACGTGCGCGTGCGGGAACACTTTCGTCACTCGGGCGACGGTGCCCGAGATCCGGGTCGAGATCTGCTCGAACTGCCACCCCTTCTTCACGGGCCGGCAGAAGATCGTAGACACGGAGCGGCGGGTCGAGCGGTTCCGCCAGCGGTACAAGCGCTATCAGGAGCGGGCCAAGGCCGAGCAGGAGAAATCGGGGAAGAGCAGCTAGGGGGCGGCCGGGGCCATGGCCGAGCAGGACTTCTCGTATGGCGGCCAGGCCGTCATTGAGGGCGTTATGATCCGGGGGCGGAAAGGGTATGCGACGGCCTTTCGCCTTGCGGACGGAGGGATCGAGGTCTCGCGCCATCGCTGGGAGCCCCTGACGCAGCGGCACTGGCTGCTGCGCTTGCCTATCATCCGCGGGACTCCGGGGCTGATCGACGCGCTCATCGTGGGCTACCGCTCGCTGATGGCCTCGGCGGACGTGGCGGCCCGAGGGGAGGGCATCGCGGCCCCGACGCCGTTTCAGTACGGGCTTTCCATTGCGGCGGCGGTGGCCATTGCGATTGGCGGCTTCGTGCTCGCCCCGAGCGCGGTGGTGCCGAAATTGGCGCTGAACCCGCTGCTGCTGAACTTCCTGGAGGGCATCGTCCGCTTGATCTTCTTCCTGCTCTTCCTATTGGCGGTCTCGCTGATGCAGGACATGCGACGGGTGTTCCAATACCACGGCGCGGAGCACAAGGTGATCAACGCCTTCGAGGAGACGGGGCGGTACGGCGAGGACGCCGCCGAGGACTACGGGACGGTGCATCAGCGCTGCGGGACGAGCTTCATCTTCATGGTGCTGTTCGTGGGGATACTGGTGCACGCGGTGGTGGGCTGGCCGGTGTGGTACTGGCGGCTGCTGTCGCGGCTGCTGCTGCTGCCCATCATCGCCGGCGTGTCCTACGAGCTGGTGAAGCTGGCCGGGAAGCATAAATCGTCGTCTCTGCTGGGCGTGTTGGTGGCGCCGGGCATGTGGCTTCAGAGGATTACGACGCGAGAGCCGACGCGCGATCAGGTGGAGGTGGCGATTCGGGCGCTGGACGGGGCGCTGGAACTGGACGGCGCGAAGGCGCCGACGTGAGGTCGATGCAGGGATGAACGAGGGGCTGCGCGAGAAGCTGGCGGGAATGGGGCGCCGATACGATGAGCTGGGCGGGCAACTCGCCCTTCCAGACGTGGTGTCCGATCCGGCACGCCTGCGGGAGGTGGCAAAGGAGCGTGCCAAGCTGGAGCCGGTAGTGGAGGGGTTTCGCGAGCTGCTTCGGATCGAGGGCGATATCGAGGAGGGCGAGTCGCTGCTGGTGGAGGAGAGCGATCGCGAGCTGGCCGAGGAGCTGTCTCGCTTGCGGGCGAGGCGAGAGGAGCTCGTCTCGCTTCTCGAAGAGGAGCTGTCTCCGCGGGACCCGGACGACGACCGAGACGTGATCATGGAGATACGGGCCGGGACAGGGGGGGGAGAGGCGGCGCTGTTCGCTGGGGATCTGCTGCGCATGTACATGCGGTATGCGGAGCAAGCCGGGCTGAAGGTGGAAATGCTGAGCCGGAATCCCGGAGAGGTCGGCGGCTACAAGGAGGTCGTGCTATCGGTGAAGGGCCGGCGCGTGTACGGGAGGCTGAAGCACGAGCGAGGGGTGCACCGGGTGCAGCGGGTACCGGCCACCGAGTCGTCGGGGCGGATACACACCTCGGCTGCGACGGTGGCGGTGCTTCCGGAGGTGGAGGAGGTGGAGGTGGAGATCGATCCGGGGGACCTGGAGATACGGTCGTTCATCGCCTCGGGGCCGGGCGGCCAGCACATGCAGAAGAACGAGACCGCGGTGCGCATCGTGCACAAGCCGACGGGCCTGACGGTGGCGTGTCAAGACGAGCGGTCGCAACGGCAGAACCGGGAGAAGGCGATGCGGTTCCTGCGGGCGCGGCTGTACGAGATGGCGAAGGCGGAGCAGGACGCGGAGATCGCTGCGCGCCGACGCAGCCAAGTCGGCACCGGAGACCGCAGCGAGAAGATACGGACGTACAATTTCCCACAGAGCCGCGTCACAGATCACCGGCTCGGCCGCAACTGGCACAATCTGCCGGCGATACTCGAGGGCGAACTCGCCCCGATCCTCGACGCGCTGGCCGAGCATGAGCGCGTGGAGCGGATGAGCCAGTCGGCCGCCGGAGCGGCGCAGTAAGGCTGCCATGATCCGCGGACCCACCTCCGCGGCGGCCGCGGTGAGTGCGCTTGCGAAGCGCTTGGCGGCGGCTGGGATCGAGACGGCGCAACTGGAGGCCGAGGTGCTGGTGGCGGCCGCCTGCGGCCAGCGCCGGGAGTGGGTGCTGGCACATCCGGGGGCACCGGTTTCTCCCGCTGAGAGAAGGCGAGCGGCGAGGCTGGGCGATCGGCGTGCGGCAAGAGAGCCGCTCGCCTATGTGCTGGGGGAGGCGGAGTTCTACTCACTTGCGCTGCGCGTCGACGCGACGACGATCGTGCCGCGGCCGGAGACGGAGATCCTCGCAGAGGCGGCACTCGAGCGGGCCGGCGCGCGGGGGGCTCGGATTGCAGTGGACGTGGGGACGGGCTGCGGCGCGCTGGCGGTGGTGATGGCCCGGCACGGCGATGGGCTGCGCCTGGTCGCGAGCGATGTTTCGAAGGAAGCGCTTCGGCTCGCGCGCGAGAACTGTCGGCGACACGGGGTCGAGGGCCGCGTGATGCTTGTGTGTGCCGACCTGCTCGGCGGCGTAAGGCTGCGCGCGGACTGCATTGTTGCGAACCTCCCATACGTCGCGAGCGATGCGTTCGATGGGCTCGCGCCCGAGGTGCGGGACTTCGAGCCGCGCGCGGCTCTGGATGGCGGGGACGATGGATTGCGGGTCATACGTCGGTTTGCAGCTCAGGTGTTCGATCATCTGTCGGAGGGAGCGTTCGCGGCCGTCGAAGTCGGCGCAGGGCAGGCTGAGCGGGTGGCGAAGCTGCTGGCGTCGGGAGGGCTGGGCAGCATCGAGGTTGTGGCAGACTACGCGGGGATCGAGCGTGTCGTGATCGGCTGGCGTGAAGGGTGATCGCAGATGATGGCCGAGCAGACGGAAGTCGTGGTGGTCGACCCGGAGGACCCGGACCCGCAGGTCGTCGAGCGTGCGGCGGGGGTAGTGCGCGAGGGGCGGCTCGCGATTGTGCCGACGGACACCGTGTATGGGGTCGTGTGCGATCCGCGCCGGCCGGCCGCGGTGGACCAGGTCTACCGGGTGAAGGGCCGCCGGAGGGACCAGCCGCTGGCGCTGCTGCTGCGCGACATGGCGCAGGTGAGCAGCTACGTGGAGGAGGTGCCGGAGGCCGCCGTGCGGGCGATGCAGCAGTTCTGGCCCGGCGGGCTGACGGTCGTTCTGAGGGATACGAGCGAGGCGACGGCGGCGATCCGGGCGAAGAGGAGGACGATCGGGCTGCGGCTGCCTGCGCACGTCGTGCCGCGACTGGTGGCCGAGCGGGTGGGGTGTGCGCTGGCGAGCACGAGCGCGAACCGGAGCGGGCAGCCGGCGCCCAGCACGGCGGAGCAGGCTGCCGAGCAGCTGCGCGGGGTGGTGGCCCTGGTGCTGGACGCGGGGCCGGCGCCGGCGGGCCAGGAGTCGACGGTCGTGGAGTTCGTGGCGGGGCCGCCGAGCGTACTGCGAGCGGGAGCCATTTCGATCGAGAGGCTGCGGGAAGTCCTCGGCGAGGTGCGCGAGAGATAGAGAAGAACGCTGAGAAAGGGGATAGGAGCCCTTGGCGATGGACACGCTGGACGCTATCAAGCAGCGACGCAGTATGCGGAAGTACGACGCCAAGCCGGTGCCCGAGAGGGACCTGCGGGCGATACTTGAGGCAGGACGCCAGGCGCCGTCTGCCGCGAACCGTCAGCCCTGGCACTTCGTCGTGGTGAAAGACGAGGAAATGAGGCGAAAGCTGGCCGAGGCCTGTTCGGGGCAGACCTGGATGGGGGACGCGGGAGCGATCGTGGCCGGGCTGGGGAAGCCGTCGGTGAACGAGAAGTGGTACGCGGTGGACGTAGCGATCGCGATGCAGAACATGATATTGGCGGCGACGGCGCTGGGCTACGGCACATGTTGGATCGGTGCCTTCGAGCACGACCGAGTGCGGGAGCTGCTCGAGGCGCCCGAGGATCTGCGCGTGGTGGCGCTGACGCCGATCGGGGTGCCGGCCGATCGGCCGGACGCCCGTCCGCGGCAGCCGCTGTCGGAGTTCGCGTCGCTGGACCGCTGCGGCCGGAAGTACACCTGACAGCCGCCGGAGAGGAACGGGCGCGAGCCATGCTCGCGCCGGAACATGAATGAAGCGGGCCCGCGCCTGGGCGCGGGCCCGCTCCTCAGCAGCCGAGGGAATTGCGCTAGTTGTAGCGGAAGTCGCGGTAGCTGTGCCGGATGGGGTCCAGCGAACTCCCGACCGCGATGAGGTACCACTGCCCACTGAGACGCCGGAAGCGGTAGGAGACGTAGACCGTCTGCCGCACTTCGGCGGGATCGTAGAAGACGTGGCGCCCGGTGACGATGAACTCGTGAGTTGAGATCCACACCGGTTCGTCGAAGTCGAGTGCGACGGTGTGGGTGGTGGCCATCGTGTCCACCGTCATGGCGTAGTAGTCCTCGACGGCCGTGGTGTAGGCGTACTCGCCGTCGAAGTAGATGCGGATGTCGAGCCGGTCGGTGAGGTGGGCCGCCAAGAGGGCGATCTCGCTGTTGAACCAGGCCCGACGTACGTCCTCGACGGCGCGGTCGGCGCCCACGTAGTCAACATAGGCACCGGTGTAGTAGCGGTAGGGAGTCGCGGGGACGTAGACGTACTCGGTGGAGGTGTAGTAGACGCGGCTCGGGTAGACCCAGCCCGGGCACCAACCCCAGTAGTGGTACACGGAGGGGTAGTAGCCTGGGTACGAGAAGGCGAACCAGTATGGGTCCGACCAGTAGTAGCTGTAGTAGAAGCTGAGCACGACGGGCGCGCGGTGGCGGTAGTGGCGGCCGGCCCAGTAGCCGTCCGCGTAGCCGTCCCAATATCCGTCCCAGTAGTCGGCGCGGCTGCGCGGGAGGATGAAGTAGTGATGCGCGGGCTCTCCGTAGAGCCGGCGCAGATGACCGTAGCCGATGTTGATGCGGCTGACGTTGTCGCGGATCAAGATCGCGACATCGCTCGGCATCGGGTTGCCTACAGTGTCTCTGGCCGGTCGGCCTTCATGGGGCCGGAGTGTGCGGCGGTTCTGCTCTCGCAGGCGCTCCCGGAGCTGGCCGCGCATGCGCTCCTGCTGGGCCGGCGGGACGATCCTGACGTTGCGGTCGGCCTCGGGGCCGCGGAAGTCGGCGCGGGGGATCTGGAAGCGGCGTTCACCGCGCTGCGGCGTCTCCGGCTGTGCTCTGCGGACGCCATCGCTCTCATCGCGATCCCGGCCGCGGTCGCGGCGCGCGTCCGTCAGGCGCTCGCGGTCGAGGCTGGGAGAGTCGTTCCGCAGTTGGCTGCGGTCGGGCGTCGGCGTCCCCCGCAGATAGGGATTCGCGGGGTCGCGGGTGACGGGCTGCCAGTCGCGGCTGCGGTCGCGCTCGACGGGCTGGGTGCGGACGACGCGGTCGCCAGCGTTCGGTGCGGCGGGCATGTCCGGATCGCGGTAGAGCCGATAGGGGGTCGGTCGGTCGTCGCTGCGCCGCGACCACCCACGCAGGTCAGCCATGGGATTGTGGGAGAACCTGTTCGGCTGCGGCTGGACGGTGACCGGGTTCGGCCGCTGCCAGATGCGAGGGCCGGTCGTACGGGAGTAGTCGGGATCGGCTCGGCGGTCGTCGGGCGAACGCAGGAGGGGAACTGCTCCGAGACGCCGGCCGTGTCCGCGCGCCTCCGGCTGTTGGCTCTCGTTGACCGGCTCCGAGGGCGCGGGTGTGGCTCGGAGCTGATGTCCGGGGCGCTGTGGGGCGGCCTCCTGCTTGGTATCGGCGGGGCCGCGCAGCCGTTCGAAGTGGCCGCGTGGGGCGGCGAACACAGGGGAGGTGATACCGAGGCCGCACACGACGACGGCGGCTGCCAGACCCATGCCTATAGCGCGAGCCCTTGACCAGAACATGACAGTAGCCTCCCTTTGGCTGCCGCGATGGGGCGGCAGCGGGCAATAGACCCCGTCCGTCCAGCACCATTGTACCGCGACCGGGACGACGGTGAAACCCCACCTGGGGCCAGAAAACAGCCCCCGGCGGCGCCGGGGGCTGTGATTGTCCGTGCGACTGGGTCTCTGGCGCTAGAAAGCCACGCAGACCTCGGCGCGGATGACCTGAATCGGGTCGTTCTCCGCATAGTAGTCGGTGGTCGCATCTGAGATCACCGGGACGTTCTGCGGAGAGAGCACATTGTCCGCCTCTCTTCGTCCGTACAGCACATTGGCGCTGACGTCCTCGGAGAGCTGGCGAGAGACCTTGACGACCCAGACCGGATCGGCATCCCGCCACTTGTCCGGCTCGACGATGCTGCTGTTCGATCCGCCGGCGATGAGCCAGCTGATGTAGCGCGGCTCATAGGCATCGCCGTCCATGTAGGAGACGCTCAGCGGTGTGTCCTGGCCGAGAAGGTCCGGGAACGTCACGTTGACGTGCCAGCCCCTGGCGATGTTGGTCGGATCGAGGAAGAGCGGCCGATCGATCCAGTTGATGTCGTGGGGATCGACGGCTGCGTTCGGATGGAGTCGGGACAGAGGCAGATTGAACTGATCGCTGTACATGCCCGCGGCGGCGACGAGCGGATGCACGGGGCTCCATCCCATCTGGGGCGTCAACGCGTAGCCCGCATCCATCTCGCCGTACTCGCCGGTGATGCAGACCGGATCGCTCATCCAGCGGACCCCAGTCAGCCAGGCGGTATCCGACTCGTCCAGCTCGACCTCGCCGGCATCGACGATGCCATCGCTGTTGATGTCGTTGAAGTCGTCGCCGGTGGGCCACTCGGTGAGCTGAGCGTACTCGCCGTACCACTCGAGGCTGTAGGCCTTTCCTTCGAGCCCGACGCTCCAGCCCTGCTCCTGGTTGAAGCCGCTTTCGAGCCAGCTCACGCCGAGGTCCCACTCGTCGGCGAGGGCCCAGTCGAGGAAGTACAGGTTGTAGTTGTCCTGTCCGTCGGTGACCGGCTCAGGCGTAACCGCCGGATCGAGGGACGGCAGGCCCGCCACGCCAGCACTGCGGCTGCAGAACATCTCGCGGTCCAACATGCCCCAGAGGGCACCCCAGGACCAAGCGCCGTTCATCCAGTCGACCCGGAAGGCCTTGAGCGCCTCCTGATCGTTATCGGCGAGCAGGCCCTGGCTGCGAGCGAAGTACTGCTTGCCGATGGTGAGCTCGGCGGGCACCAGCACGTTGGTGCGATACTTCACCCAGGCCTCGTCGACGGCCACGGCGTCCATGACGCCGTTGCCGGTGAGCCACAGCGGAGAACCCGAGAGGATGGCCCACTCGGGGTCGCCGTAATTGTTGGTCTCCGGTCCGGCAAGCAGCGCGACCTTGACGTCGGTGTTCTCGGCGAGCTCACCGGCGAAGTTGACGCGAGTCTTCATGGTCATGAAGTCGCTCGGCTTGTAGGCGTCCTTGAGAGCATCGGTGATGGGGATGCTCCAGGTGTAGGTCATCTCGGCGCCCTGGTAGGTCGGGTCATCGGTCCAGAGGCCCTCGGCGGGGTCGTAGCTTGGGATGTTGATGCCGCCGTACGGGGCGTAGTAGTAGACGTCTTCCCCGACTTCCACGACTACCAAGTCCTCGAAGTACGGATAGCCGGTGGCGCTCTCGTCCTCAGTGCCGAGGTCGGTGCCGTAGAGCCCAACGCGCCAGTTGATGTCACCGCTCACGGTGACGGCGGGGAACTCAGGCTCTGGGGCTGCCTCGAGGTCCTCGACACGCTTGGTGAGGCTGTCCAAATCGGAGCGCAACGCCTTGAGCTCGGGCGCGAACTCCTTAGCGAGACGGTCCAGGGTGGCCTTCTGCTCAGGCGTGAGGCCGGCGCCTACGCCGGGCGCTCCAGGAGGCCCAGGGGGCCCAGGCGGTCCTGGTACGCCGCCCATCTGCTCCATGCGATCCATAAGGCGCGCGACTGCCTGCGCAAACTCGTACCGCGTGAGTCTCTGCTTGCCCTGAAACGTACCATCAGGGTACCCTTCGAGCAGTCCTTGCTCGGCCAGTGAGTTCACGGCATTGTACGCCCAGTGGTTGAGCGGGACGTCTGCGAAGGGCTGTTGGGCAAAGACAGGTGTCAGCGCTGTCGCGAGGAACAGCAGGGCGCCGAACAGATACCCTACCTTACGCATATCATCCTCCTTCGTTTGCTGTTACGATGTTGCTGGAATGCGAGCGGCGTTTTGGCTGCGGCCCGAGCTTCCACGTTCCCTCGGTTCCGCATCCCTTTCGCTCGCATATTCTCAGCTCCGGCTCGCTGTCTCCCGCGCCGGGCCGTGCGCCGCGAGCAGTCACCTCCCTTCCTGCGCAGAGAGCCGCTGATGCCGGTCAACAGCGGGTATTCGATTGTCTGTGCCGCAACCGCCGAGGGCGGCGCGGTCACAGGAATATGCCACGTCCTCGAATTCAGGTCTCATCGCGCGGCCACCGGGTCTGGGTGTTTGACACGCTAGGCGAGCGGTGGTCGCGACCTTCTTCAAGGCGCCATTATAGGGTTGTCTGTGGCCGCGGTTCAAGCCCACTTGCGCCCGTCCTGCAGCGAATGCGCGACAAAGGATGATGTGCGGGGGGCGCAGAATTGCCAGCGGGAGAGCCTGGGGCAGGCCGATGCGAAGCCCGTTCTTCTCTGCGCACACGGAGAGGAGGGAGCCCGGCGGTCGTGCCGGCGGCGGTTCTTCGAGTTGGCGGAGGGATGCTGGATGACGGCGGAATCAGGAGGGGAGCTGCTGGCGCTTCCGTCTCGCTCGACACACACGAAGTGGCTGCGAGCGAAGCGGCGCCAGCTCGCGCGGCTGCTCAACGGCTTTCCCACCAGGGGGCCGCTCAATGCGCGGAGGGTGCGGCGCGAGGAGGAGGCCGACCGCATCGTCGAGTGGGTCACCTATGAGACAGAGCCGGGCGACGTTGTGCCGGCCATCGTGCTCATACCTCGACGGCGCACGCCGCCGCTTCCGGCCGTGTTCTGCCATCACCAACACGCGGGGCAATACGACCTGGGCAAGAGCGAGGTGGTCGGGCTGGCCGGCAACCCCCAGCAGGCGTACGCGGCGGAGCTGTGCGCGCGGGGCTACGTGACGCTGGCGCCGGACACCATCGGGTTCGAGGAGCGCGGCCATCCGAACCTGTCGGGGGCCGAATACGAGCGCTTTCTGGCGCACGAGCTTCTGCTGAAGGGGTTCACACTGCAGGGGAAGATGGTGTGGGACGTGATGCGCGGGATCGACTACCTGTGCTCGCGCCCGGAGGTGGATGAGGAGCGGATCGGGGCCGTGGGGCATTCGCTGGGAGCGGTAGAGACGTGGTTCACGGCCGCCCTGGAGCCGCGGATCAAGGTGGCTGCCGCGAGCTGTGGCACGACCACCTATGCGGCTGTGCTGGCGGCGGAGCGGTACCACAACTACGGATTCTACGTGCCGAGCATATTGCAGTGGGGGGACATTGCGGACGTGGTATCGCTCATTGCGCCGCGCGCGTTCCTGATCCTCGCGGGGGAGCAGGATCCCGGCTTCCCGATCTCCGGCGCGAAGGAGGTGGCGAACCGCGCGGGCATGCTGTACCGGCGGCTGGCAGCCGCCGAGGCGCTGGAGCTGTTCCTCTCCCCGGGCGGACACGAGTTCACCGACGAGATGCGGAGCCGAGCCTACCACTGGTTCGACCGCTGGCTCTAGCCGGGCAAGGAGAGCGCCGGTGCGCGCGGGGCCAGAGAAGACGCTGCGTCCGGGATGACCCGAACGCAGCGCGGACCAGGGGCACGCAGAGGCGTGTCCAGGTACTTTATGCCACATCGCGGGCGCTTTTACTATGTCCCGAGCTTAAGCCGGGTTCGACACAGCACTGGCGAAGTGCTAGAATTCGGACGAGGTCGCTGTCGTGTCCGGAGCGCGGTTTCAGCTGAAAGACGCCTCACGCATCGTCATCAAGCTCGGCTCTCTCGTCGTGACCACGGCCGAGGGGAGGGTCGACGAAGTCCATCTCGCCCACCTCGCGGAGCAAGTTGTAGAGCTGACGCGCGCTGACAAGCAAGTGGTGCTCGTCACCAGCGGAGCGATCCGGGCCGGGCGCACCCACCTGGATATCCGAGATCGCAGCCTGGACCTGCCGGCGCGGCAGGCGGCCGCCGCGGTGGGGCAGATCGAACTCATGTGGCGGTATCGGGAGACCTTCGGGCGGTTCAACCAGCCCATCGCGCAGGTGCTTCTCACCCAGCTCGAGCTCTCAGACTTCCGCCGGTATCTGCATCTGCGGAACACCCTGAGCACCCTCTTGCGGGAGTACCGCGTGGTGCCGGTGCTCAACGAGAACGACTCGGTGTCGGCCGCCGGGGTGCAGATCGGGGAGAACGATCGGCTTGCCGCGGTGGTGGCATCGAAGCTCGACGCTGACCTGCTGCTCTCGCTGTCGGATGTGGCGGGGTACTTCGACGGTGACCCGCATCGAGACCCGGCGGCGAAGCTGATAGCGGCCGTCACGGAGATCACGCCGGAGATGGACCGACGGGCCGCCGACACGGCGGGGCTGGCCGGACGCGGGGGAATGCACACGAAGCTGGAGTCGGCGAAGCTCGCGATGAACGCGGGTGTGACCATGGTGGTCGCACACGGACGGGAGCCGAACGTGATCCGGCGCATCATGGCGGGGGAGGAGGTGGGCACCATCTTCCATCCGAGGCCGGCGAAGATGGCGTCGAGGAAGCGGTGGATCGCTTATGCGGCGGTTCCGCGGGGCCGGTTGATGGTGGACGAGGGAGCGGCGGACGCAGTGCTCGACGGCGGGAAGAGCTTGCTGCCGGTGGGGGTGGTGGAGGTGGAGGGCGAGTTCGAGGCCGGGGATATGGTCTCGGTGGTGGTGGCGGACGAGAGCCGGGGAGAGATCGCGCGGGGGCTGGTGAACTACGATTCCCGCGATCTGAGAAGAATCCGACGCTGCAGATCGAAGGATATACCGAAGCGGCTTGGGCACCGCGACTTCGACGAGGCGATCCACCGCGACAACCTCGTGCTGCTGTGACGGATCTGGTTTAGAGCGAAGAAGCGAAACGACAATGGCAATCATGCGGGGCGAGCTGATTCTGATGCGTGGCAACGAAGCCGTTGCTCAGGCGGCGCTGGACGCCGGGTGCCGCGCTTTCTTCGGCTACCCGATCACCCCTCAGAACCAGATCCCGGACTACTTCGCCGCCCACATGCCGGAGGTGGACGGGGTATTCCTTCAGGCGGAGAGCGAGGTAGCGGCCATCAATATGGTGTACGGGGCGGCGGCGGCCGGGGCGCGGGTGATGACGGCATCGTCAAGCCCCGGGATCAGCTTGAAACAGGAGGGAATCTCCTATCTGGCGCAGTCGGAGCTTCCGTGCGTGATCGTGAACATCGTGCGCGGCGGCTCGGGGCTTGGCAACATCGCGCCTGCGCAGTCGGACTATTTCCAGTCGGTGAAGGGGGGAGGCCACGGGGACTACCGGACGCTGGTGTTCGCCGCCTGGTCGGTGCAGGAATTGTACGACCTGACGCGGGAGGCGTTCGACATCGCCGACCGCTATCTCAGCCCGGTCCTGGTCTTGGGGGACGCGCTGCTCGGCCAGATGATGGAGCCGATGGTCATCCCGAGGGACGCGGTCGACCCGGCGATGCTCCCGAGGAAGCCGTGGGCCACCGACGGCGCGAAGGGACGGCCGCGCAATATCGTTAACTCGTTGTACATCGAGGCGCCCGACCTGGAGCGAGTGAACCTGCGCATCCAGGCACGATACGACGAGGCCGCGAGGCGCGATGTGCGGTACGCCACCGAAGGCCTCGACAGCGCTGAGTTCGCGATCGTCGCCTATGGCACGGCGGCGCGGGTCGCGGTGACGGCTGTCGAGCAGGCTCAGCAGAAGGGCATTCGAGTCGGGCTGTTCCGCCCGATCAGCCTCTATCCGTTCCCAAGCGAGGCACTTGCGGCATTGGCCGACCGCGTGAGGGCGATGCTGGTGGTCGAGCTGAGCCTCGGGCAGCTCGTGGAGGACGTACGCCTCGCGGTCAACGGGTCCTGTCCGGTGCATCTGCACGCACGCACGGGCGGAGTGGTGCCGACGCCGGTGGAGGTGTTGGGGGCGGTGGAAGGGCTGATCGGAGAGAGAGACGGCTGAGGAAAATGGAGACAGAGACGCGCCAGCAGGTCATATTCGAGCGTCCCCGGGCATTGGAGCCCGTGCGAATGCATTACTGCCCGGGGTGCACGCATGGGATCGTGCACCGCCTGGTCGCGGAGGCGATGGACGAGTTCGAAGTCGCCGAGCGCGCGGTGGGCGTGGCGCCGGTCGGGTGCGCCGTGTTCGCGTACAACTACTTCGCGTGCGACATGATCGAGGCGGCGCACGGCCGGGCGCCGGCGGTCGCCACCGGTGTGAAGCGAGTGCGCCCGGAGCTCTTCGTGTTTACCTATCAAGGCGACGGAGATCTGGCCTCGATCGGGATTGCAGAGACGATCCACGCGGCGGCGCGGGGCGAGAACATCACCGTCGTGTTCATCAACAATGCGGTCTACGGGATGACCGGCGGACAGATGGCGCCCACGACGCTGCCGGGCATGAAGACGACCACGACCCCATACGGTCGCGATAGGAGGCTCGCCGGCAACCCGATTCGGGTATGCGAGTTGCTGAGCGCACTCGATGGTCCCGCGTACCTGGCGCGGGTGACGGTGACGTCGCCGCGGCGGATACGCCAGGCGAAGCGGACGATCCGCAGGGCGTTCAAGGCCCAGCTCGAAGAGCTGGGGTTCGCGTTGGTAGAAGTGCTTTCGACCTGTCCCACGCGGTGGGGAATGCCGCCCCGGGACGCGCTGGAATGGCTGGAAGACAACATGGTGCCGTACTATCCTCTCAAGGAGTTCGTCGTACACGAAGAGCTGCGGGGGGAGTCGTGAGCGAGAAGCGGCTGTATCACGAAGTGGTGATAGCGGGTTTCGGAGGGCAGGGAGTCGTGCTGGCGGGCCGGCTGCTTGCGAATGCCGGGCTGGCGGAGGGGCGGCAGGTGGTATGGGCGCCGTCCTATGGACCGGAGATGCGGGGCGGGCCCGTTCACTGCACCGTGATTGTCTCCTCAGAGCGGATCGGTTCGCCGGAAGTGTCGATGGCGGACTCGCTGCTGATCATGGATCGGGGATCGCTGAAGCGCTTTTCGGAGCGGGTGAAGTCGGGGGGATTGCTGGTGCTGAACAGCTCACTCGTGCCGGTACCGCCGGATATGGATACGTGTGACCTCATCCCGGTTGCGGCGAGCGAGGCGGCGGAGGCGTTGGGGGAGCCGCGCGCGGCGAACATGGTCATGCTGGGGGCTTTTCTGCGCGAGCGGCCGCTCGTGTCGCCCGAGAGCGTGGTCGAGGCGATGCGCCTGGTGGCCGGCAAGGGCCGGGAGCATTTGATAGAGGTGAACGAAAAGGCCCTCGCGCGGGGAGCGGAGCTGGCGGAGGCGGGGGTCACTCGCCCTCAGGAGGCGGTCCAGGAGCCGCGTCTGGGGCGAGCGCGCTGGCGCTAGCTGGACACCGCCTTGGCGACGGCAGGATTCAAGGTGGCGAACTGCTCCAGATATTCCCGCCGCTCGCGCTTGAGGTCGTCGACGTAGCGCGCGATCTCCTCGTTGGAGTAGTGGCTTCTGACGTCGAACCTGTCGATGTCGGCGCCGTCGATCTCGGTGGGGACCTGTGTGCCGAAGTAGGGCTCGTCAATCCACTTCACTCTACCGCGCACGATGGAGCGGAACAGCGCCGAGGTCTCCGGTATCTGGATGCGGGTCACCTCGCGGCGCACCACGCTCGTGCCGTCGGGCTGCCTCTCGCGGATCTCGCCCACACCGCCTGTGTTGATCAGATAGGCCTGGACCTTGCGGTCGTGTCGCTTCAGGAAGTCGTAGACCCAATTGCCCTCGGCCGCTTCGTCGCCGATGATGAAAGGGTTGGTGCCGACCACGCGGACGGACTCGCCCGCGCGCTTGGGATCGCCGGCCGAGCTCTCGATGGACTCCCCGAGCATGAAGGCGGCAGCGGCCTGTTCGGCGTTCAGCTTGGAGACGACGGGGACGACCGTGTTGCGGCGAGTGATGAAGATGAGCAGCAGCCCGTCGAGCTCCGACACCGGCGGTATGTTGATGCTGTCGCTGGCATGGGGCGCGAAGTGGGCCATCTGCACGACCCCGCGCCCGTTGCCGGTGATGGTCTCATCCTGGAAATCCACGTGTCCTTCGGCGTCGACCATGACGTTCTCGAAAATGGTGTCGGTTTGGATGGCGGCGCTGTAGAGCAGCGGCTGGTCGTGCGCGTCGAGGCCCTCTGTCTTGAGGTAGAAGCCGCGCTCAGTGCCGAGGGCGGAGGCGTCGTGGCACAGGAAGCAGACGTCGTCCTGCACGACTTCCATGCCTTCACCCTCATCGCCCAGGCCATGGGTATGGCATGAGTGGGTGGTCTTCCCCGTCGCCGAGAGGCCGAACAGGAGCATGCTGGACCGGCAGAGCTTGCCATCTGCGCCGCGCGCCTCGACGATCTTGGAGCCGGCGTGCACGCCGAGCATGCCCTCCTGCTTGGCGAACCACATCGCCATGCGAAGGTGGCCCTTCTTGGCCTCGCCGACGTAGTCTGACCCGAGCACGAAGGTGACGCCCTCCTCGGGGAAGACGAGGATTTGCCGGTCCTTCTCGGGCCATTCGGGGACGAAGATGGCCGTCTGCTCGGGGCCGGGGAGCTGGGGCCGGTAGGGGAGCAGAGTCTCGCCCCACATGAATGGGATGCGGACCGTGTCCTTGGCGTAGGTGGAAACGTAGATGGTGGAGTGGGGGTTGAATACGGAGTTATTGCCCATGGTGCGCTGAGTGCAAACGATGGGCGCGCGGTCGAGGTAGCGGCGCACCTTCTCGAGGGTCTGGGAAACATCGTCCAGAATCTGCTGCTGGCGCGCGCTCAGCGACCTCTGGCGCACCTTCTCGCTGCCAACATAGACGGTCAGCCCGGCGCTGCGGTTGCGCACGTTGGAGTGGAAGTTGAGGTTGCCGAACTCGGTGACCTGTGCGAAGGGTGCGGCCGCCTCCCGCGCCTGCTTCTCCGACAGGTGGCGCACATTCCCGTAGTGGTAGATCTCCCGCGCGAACTCCCCGACGTTGAGTCTCTCAGCCATTCTCACCAGCCCCTCTTCTCGTCGATTGGGGGGATGACAGAGCCACTGTGGGCGCACTGGTGTGGATCGACTGGGAGAGCGCCCTCCGGCCGCCACCACCCTCGCGGAGATGCCCCGCAGGGGCAAGCTATCATACGGAGCGGAGCGATGTCAACGTGGAGTCGCCCTGAAATGGTAATCGGTTCGGATCAGACTGCGCTCATCTATGCCGACCGGGAGCGGCTGAGATAGAGCTGAGCCTTGAGGATGAGCACGCAGGACGCGCCGTGGGTGATGGTGCCATCGAGGACGGCCTGCAAGGCCTCCTCGAAGGGCATCCTGACGATCTCGACGTACTCGCCCGGCACCGCTCGCCGACCGATCTGCGTCAGGCCGCGGGCGAGGAACATGTGGTTGGGCGAGTTCACCAGGGTTGTGAATGGGTTGATGAGCCCCATGTCGACCCATTCGTCCGCCCTCAGGGCAACCTCTTCGCCTATCTCGCGCAGCCCGGCCTGCTCGGGGCTCTCGCCGGACTCGACCGCCCCACTGACGGCCTCGAGGGTGGTGGCCCCGACGGCGTACTTGAATTCTCGGACGAGATACACGTTGTCGGCGTCATCGAGCGCCAGGACGGTCACTCCCGGCCTGATGGTGACGACCCCGAAGGTGGTCTCCTCGCCCCGCTGCTTCGCACGGTCCTCGCGGACCTTCATCCAGGGGTTCTCGTAGACTGGGCGGGAATGGAGGACGGCGTATGGCCCGACATAGCGCTCATCTTGCCGAGAGGTCATATGGGTCCGCTCCTGGGGAGTTGTCTGGTGCCACAGGGTGTTCTTCGCGGCCATCGGACAGACCTGCGGCTGTCCGGGCTGTGTCCGGTGGCAGGCAAGACGCCGCCGGGCACGAATAGGCTCTGGGGAGCTTCTGAGGCGGCTGAGAGCCTTTGAGGCGCCACAGGAACGGGAGGCAGCAGGAGGCAGGGGGATGGATCTGGTCATCACGGTCAAGGCCGTGCGGGGCCACTGTCCGGTGTACGAGGTCGGCGACCAGATTGTGCTGCGAGACGGCTACCGGCTGGATGTGGAGGCGAGCAGTGCGGTCTGCATGCACTCTCTGGCGTCTGTGATGCCCTATTACAATGCCATCCACGGCGGAGTGGAGCCGGGGGATCTAGGGCTGGCCGACGCCCAGGGGCAGGCCTGCGTGCAGTGCCTGGACCCCTGTGAGGAGACGGGCGGAGGGACCGTGACGCTGCGTCTGGAGCGGAAATAGCCGGAAATGGGCGTTAGAACGTTCCAGAGGCGTGTGGTAGCTTCTTGCGGAGAATCGGGGGCACTGACCCCAACAAAGGAGGCGTGTGGATAATGGACGTCGTGCTTGTGACGGCAAACGGCATGGTCAAGCGAACCTCAGTCGATGAGTTTCGCCAGCAGGGCCGCGGCGGCGGCGGAATCGCAGGGATGGGTGTGGGGCCGGGCGACCGGGTGGTGGGTGCTGTCAAGCTGTCGATGGAGCAGAGCGTGATGGTCGTCACCGCTGGCGGGACCGCGATCCGGTTTGCGGCTGGCGAGCTGCGGACAATGGGCCGGGGAGCCCAGGGCGTGCGGGGGATCCGCCTGAAGGACGGCGATAAGGTCGTGGCAGTGGTGGCGCTCTAGCAGCGCCTGGATCCTAGCCTGTCCCGCCTGAGGCGGGGCACACTGAGGCGCGCCGTGGAGGGAGCGTTTGCTCCTCCACGGCGCTGCGCGTCTCTGTGGCCAGCGAAACAGCCGGCCCGCGATGGGGTGATCTGGGAGCCGGTGTTGAAGGAGGGTGAGGGGGAAGCACCTGCGCCGGCCGACCCGTGATCGTCTCCCGTGAACCTTCCCCGGTTCGTGCGCGTCTAAGTAGATAGAAGGGGCGGCAGCCGCCGCGACAATGGACGAGGTGGGCAACCGGCTGACGAAGGTGGATAGTGACGCCACCACCACCTACAGCTACGATGGGGGGAATCAGCTCACCGCGGAGGAGCGGCCCGCCGCGCGGCTGACCTACAGCTATGATGCCAATGGGAACCTTGAGCTGGTGGAGAACGACGAGGCGCTGACGACCTATAGCTGGGATGTCGACGATCAGGTGATGCAGGTGGAGCGGCCGGGCGGGGCGACCATCAACACGATGGTGTATGATGGGGACGGCAAGCGGCGGGCGTACACGGACAGCGTGATGGTGCGGAGGTTCATCTGGGATGGGGAGAACATCGTCCGGCAGAGCAACCGGGAGTACACGCACAACCCGCAGCAGTATGGGGAGCTGATCTCCCAAGGCGGGGACCCGGGGACGTATTACCATCACTACGA
>Ga0180437_10003754_pt1 | contig 22284 bp, 18 predicted proteins | sample SS_ome_4_FD_132410 | JGI IMG/M metagenome (GOLD analysis project Ga0180437, IMG submission 132410) | Hypersaline lake sediment archaeal communities from the Salton Sea, California, USA - SS_3_D_1 metaG | ecosystem: Environmental > Aquatic > Non-marine Saline and Alkaline > Hypersaline >...
AGCGGGCCTTGACCATCACCCCCTGGTCGTCGTTGTCCCCGATGAAGAAATCGCCCTGCGCCTGGGTCGCCAACTGGCGCATGGTGGCCACGCCAAAGTGCAGATCATGGTCGTCAGCCTCCAAGGGCAGCGGCTCGGTCAGCCCCACGCCGTTGTCCTGGACGGTGACGGTGACCGAGTCGTGGTCGCAATGTAAACTGACCATCACCGCCGAGGCGCGGGCGTGTTTACCCACGTTGGAGAGAGATTCGCGGACGATGCGGTAGACCGCTTCGCCCACCAAGGGCGGCAGGCTGGGGAATTGGGGCGGGACGATCAAGGTGGCGGCGATGCCGCTCTGGGTTTGGAATTCGGCCACCTGCTCCTGCAACAGCTCGGCCAGGCCGTTACCGCCAGACAGGTAACGGCTGCGCAGGGCAAAGATGGCGCTGCGCAACTCGTCACCGCTGCGGGCAGCCAGGTGACGTATAGTCCGCATCCTGTGCCCGGCCTCCCCATCCAGGGAAAGATGGTTGATGCACCACTCTACCTCCAGGCCGATGGTGAAGAGCATCTGCGCCAGCGTCTCGTGCAGGGCCTGGGCAATGCGCTGCCGCTCTCGCAAGCTGGCCAGTTCCTCGGCCTGGGCGTAAAGGCGCGCGTTTTCGATGGCAATCGCCGCCCGGTCCGCAAAGGCCAGCAGCAACTCCTGGCCGTCGGCGCTAAAGGTGGGGCCACCAGGCGCGTTGCCGACAAAGAGCGCCCCCAAGATACAGCGGTTGCGATTCAGCGGTAGCGATAGGAAAGGGCCTATCTGTGGGTGATAGGCGGGGAAGCCAATGGCCCGCGGATGGCTGCGAACGTCGTCCAGGCGCAGGGCCACACCCTGGCGACAGGGCAGGCTGAGGAGGCCGGTGGCGCTCGGGAAGCCACCTGGCGCGTCGGGCCAGCCACTGACCTTGAAAACCTGGAAACGTTCGTCGTCTTGGCTGAGCACCAGCAACCTGCCCATCTCAGCGTTCAACAACTGGGTGGCCGCGTCCACAATCCGCTGCAGCAGCGGATCCAGGTCCATCTGGGCGGCCACCGACCTGTTGACCTCGAGGAGCCGCAAGAGTTGCTCGACCCGTCGCCCCAAATCACTCTCCAGGTTTACAGGGGTTTGTGTTTGGCCGTTCATCAAGACCTCCGTGTTTTCTTATCCAAGGCTTGACACGAGAAGATCTCCCTAACGCCAACTTTTACCAAAAGGCTTGGCCGTGATACAGGGCACAATCAACGTGTAGAGAGGCAGGATGCTGCCCAGAGCTTTTACTGAACGAGTCAGCGCGGCCACACCGTCAGCGGAGGAATCACGTCCGCCACCTGGCTGAGAAAGGTAGTGGATGTATTTGATTAGCGTTTGCGTGGATTCGATGTGAGAATGGTTGTAGGCAGTACGGGTGCGATGATTTTGGGGATGAGCGTGCAAGTGATCGTTTGCTGCGGGGAGGACGTCGTTTTGAGGGATAACGGCATGACGATCACATCGGCGTCTTGGGGGATCATACTCTATCCCAGAAGAACGCCGCCGCCAAGTTTTTTGTTTGTTGTCCGCCTACCTGGTTAACAAAAAATTTGTTTTCTACGGAAATGTGGGCAAACGGGGCGGCGATGGGAAACCCCGCCCGATGCAATATTCGCTCTTTCTATTATACCACATTTTTCGCGAGTTGTCATCAGTGTTTATGTCTAAAAAGGTATTATTTTTTCGCTTCTGGCTACTAATACTTTACTCGCATGGTACGGCCTTTCTTTTTCATGAATCATCGGTCTAGCAACTCGGCAGCACGGGCGAAAAGACCGGCAACGCCGCCGGTGTGCCAGAAGAGCACGGTCTCGTCAGGGCCGTAGACGCGCTGGCGCACCAGGTCTATCAGGCCGGCCAGGGCTCGCCCAGTGTAGACCGGATCGGTGATAATCCCCTCAGTGCGGGCCAGCAGGTGGATGGCCTCCCGTTCGACGTCCGTGATAACGCCGTAGCCGGGCGCGCCATAGGTGTCGTGCAGGATGAAATCCTCCTCGGAAAAACTCAGATCGAGGCCCAGTTGCGCGGCCGTGGCTGCCGCCAGGGCCTGAATCTTTTCCAAGAGGCCACCCACTTTGTCGTCGTTGATGCCTTCCACCCGCACGTCCAGCCCCAATGCCTTGACGCCCACCAACAGCCCGGCGTGCGTCCCCGCCGAACCGGAGGCAAAAACGAGGCGGTCCACACGTTCACCCCGCTCTGCTAATTGTCCGGCCAGTTCCTCAACGGCTGCCACGTAACCGGCGGCGCCAGTCGGCACGGAACCGCCCACAGGGATGACGTAGGGCCGTGCACCGGCGGCTCGTAGTGCTTCTGCCACTTCATCCATCACCGCGTCGCGGCGGTCACGGTCGCCAGCCCAATGCACCTCGGCGCCAAGGAGGTCATCGAGGAGCAAATTGCCATTCCATTGGGATCGCGGCAGCGGGTCGCCGCTCAGCACCAGCACGCAGCGCAGGCCCACTTTGGCAGCAGCGGCGGCTGTCTGCCGACAGTGATTCGATTGCATCCCACCAGCAGTTATGAGCGTATCAGCGCCTTGCGCTAGAGCCTCTGCGACGAGGAACTCCAGTTTGCGGGTTTTGTTGCCTCCGGTGGCCAGACCGGTTTGATCATCCCGTTTGATCAACAGGCGCGGCCCTCCGCCCAGCGCCTCGCGGAGGCGGGGCATTTCTTCAAGAGGAGTAGGCAGATGGGCCAGGGAGATGCGGGGAAGACGGTCTGTCAGCATCATAGACTCCTTTCAATTTCTTTGAAATGTTTGCCAATCGGGATAAAGCCCTTTACAAGTTTAAGGAAAGAGACCAGCCTAATTATAAAATAGCATGTCAGAAAGTCAAATCTGCTAAAGACCCTCGCACCAGCATGGTGCGCCACCATCCTGGGTAAGTTGTCATCCCCTCAAATATGTGGTAAACTACAGATGTCGCCCCAGCGGCGACATTATCACGTGGGGGATATTAGATGCGCGTGCTTTTCGTCACTCAGCAAATAGATTACGAGCCCCAGGGCATCATGCACCTCTCCAGTGCCCTCAAGGCCGCCGGTCACCAGGTGGCCCTGGCCGTGGGAGCCCACGAGGACCCGGTGGCCGTGGCCAAAGCGTTCAGACCGGGCATTGTGGGCTATAGCGTCATCACCGGCTCCCAGCGATATTACCTCCAGTTGAACCGGCGCATCAAGCAGGAGATAGACGTCTTTTCCGTCTTTGGTGGCCCCCACCCCACTTTTTTCCCCGAGATGATCGAGGAGGACGGCGTGGACGGCATCTGCATCGGCGAAGGCGAAGGCGCCATTGTGGACCTGGCCAACGTCCTCGACGAGGGGGGGGGGAGTGGGCTACAGACTCCTTTAGCGCGCAACGAGTTGCGCTACTCCGCCATTCCTAACTGGCATGTCAAGTTCAACGGCGAGATCCTCCGCAATCCGGTACGCCCCTACGTGGACGACCTGGACTCGCTGCCCCTCCCCGACCGCGACTTGGTTTACAGCAAGGACCGCACTCACCAGCGCAGCAAGATCAAGCATTTCATTGCTGGCCGGGGTTGTCCCTACAACTGCACCTACTGCTTCAACCATGCCCTCTCGGAAATCTATCGGGGAAAGGGCCAACGCTTCCGTATGCGCAGCGTGGACCATGTCGTCGAAGAAGTGCGCCAGGTGAAGGCTAAATATCCGTTAGAGTTCGTCGTCTTTGTGGATGATGCTTTCGTCCTGTCCGAGAGTTGGCTGGTCGAGTTCGCCGAGAAATATCCCCGGCAGATCGGTCTGCCCTTCTTTTGCAACACGCGGGCCAATCTGGTCACGGCGGAGCAGGTGCGGCTCCTCAAAGAGGCCGGTTGTTATTCGGTCAGTATGGGCATTGAGGCCGCCGACGACCGCATCCGCAATGAGGTTCTCAAGCGCAAGATGAGCAAGGAGCAAATCCTTCAGGCGGCGCGGTTGTTGCAGGAGGGCGGCATCCACTTTACGACCACCAACATGATCGGCCTGCCCACCAGCACCCTGGAGGACGACTTTCAGACGCTGGCGCTCAACGTCGAGTGTCGTCCGGCCTATGCTCACGCTTTCATCTTCCAGCCTTACCCCAGGACCGAACTGGGCGAGTTCTCCCGCGAGCACGGCTGGATGGTGGGCACCTTTGACGACATCGGCGAGGTGGCCTGGGACACCTCGGTCCTCAACTTTGGCGCGGAGCACAAGCGCCAACTGACGAACCTGCAACGCTTTTTCGCCCTGGCAGTCGAGTGGCCCTGGCTCCTGCCCCTAGTGCGCCGCCTGATTCGGTTGCCTGGCAACCCCCTTTTCTGGCTGGTCAACAAGCTGTGGAAAGGCTACGCCATCAAAAAGCGCGTCCATCCGGTCAAGCTTTCCCTGCGCGAGTATTTCGATATTACCTGGCATTTTATGAGAATAAAGTCTTGATGTATTGAGGGGAAAAACCTATGGAAAAGGTCGCAGAAATAGAAGAGATCAACGTCCGCCTGACTCGCTTAGAAGAGGAGGTGCGTGAGCTGCGGGAAGCGGTGTCTCGAAAGGCAAAGGAGCATCCGCTGATCACCCGCAAGCCCACAGTCTGTGGTGGGGAACCCATCATCGTGGGCACGCGCACCCCGGTGCGCGCCATCGTCGAGCACGTGCGCCTGGGAGATTCGCCTGATGACATCTTGGAGCACCTGCCTTACCTAACGTTGGAAAAGATCCACGCTGCCTTGGAGTACTATCGAGACAACAAGCGAGAGATAGACGTCTATATCGAACTCAATGAGGATGAGGATTTTTGGAAGGCATGGGTGAAGAGCTCTTTGGGTACGCAGAGCGTGAGTGAGTCGTACCCACTTATGGACGAGGACGGAATGATACATGGGGTGGTATAGGGGGAAATACGCCTCATACATCACTCAACAGGCGGAATCCGCTCTGACGGGTGGCTTCCACAAAATGGTGATCATAACCAAAGGCATGTTGGCAGCCAAGTATCTGCATCACTACCAGGCTGGCACAGTCCACGATGCCCCAAGTTTTGTCCTCGTAGCGCCAGAACATCTGCACTGCCTGTTCTTCAATAGTCGGTGTGACCTGTTCCCACCACACCAGTTGCCGGTTGTGCAATATCTGGTTCAAGGTTACAGCTACAGCATAGCTGGCGCGACTGCGGACGAACGAAAGGGATTCATAAGCCACCCAGTTGGTCACGACAAGAAGACACCCTTCATCTATCAGAGAGCGGTAGAGTGCACTGGCTGTTGGTGATAGTTGTCTCTCGGATAGATCAATGCAATCCAGGCGGAGGCATCTGTGAAGATCAACTCAGCCATACGCCGTTGTCCCGTAAAGATAATCCCTGAAATGTTCGGAGGCATCGCTGGGAAGTTCAGCCTCATCTGCTATGCCAATGATGTTCAGGGCTTGATTCCGGCTTTCCGGCTCGATGCGGCGCTCCTTTATCCATGCTGAAAGTTCAGCCCGTCTCTGTGCCGCCAGCTTGACTAGAGACTCGGGTAATGCCTCGTCTTCGGACAACAGTTCCCGGACGAAGGTGATCGTGACCAGGTACGGCTTGTCCAGGTTGGGCTTCTCCAGCAAATGTACGTGGCCGTCTTCGTAGATTCCTTTCACGGAAAGTTCCGTTTTCATGTCTCTCCTCCTCTTCAGATTCAGAGTCATTTATAACCATATCGCAAAACACCATTTTTGTCAAATAAGGGGGATTTGCGTCAGTGCATCTACTTTTCATCATCAAGGAAATAGATAACGAGCCCCACGGCATCATGCACATTTCCGCCCTGCTGAAACAGGAAGGGCATCGGACGAGCCTGGTGGTGGCTACCGGGGAGGACCCTGTCGAGGCCGCCCTGCGGATGAAACCCGACGTGGTGGGCTACACGGTCTACACCGGCACCCAGAACTACTACCTGGATCTGAACCGCCGGATCAAGGCTCAATTGCCCGGCGTCTTTTCCATCTTTGGTGGCCCCCACCCCACCTTTTTCCCGGAGATGATCGAGCACGAGGGCGTAGATGGGATTTGCGTGGGCGAAGGCGAGTACGCTACTCTCGACCTGCTCAACGCCCTGCAAGCTGGCGCCGAGATCGCTGGCATCCCCAACTGGCATTTCAAACTCGATGGCGAAATGGTGCGGAATCCAGTGCGGCCTCTGCTGACCAGCGAGCAACTGGACGACCTGCCCTTCCCCGACCGCGATCTGCTTTACGGCGCCCACCCGGCCAGCCGCCGCAACAAAATCCGCCCCTTCATTACCGGTCGTGGCTGCCCCTACAGTTGCACCTATTGCTTCAACAAGGCCTACCGGGACCTCTATCGGGGCCTGGGCAAGGCCATGCGCCGCCGCAGCGTGGGGAACGTCATCCGAGAGATCAAGGCAGTGCGCCAGCGATACCCCCTCGCATTCATCACCTTTATGGATGACACGTTCATTCTCAATCGCCAATGGCTGCAAGAATTTGCCGTCCGCTACAAAGCCGAGGTGGGCCTGCCCTTCTGGTGCCAGGTGCGCGCCGATCTGGTCACCGACGAGATGATGTCTCTCTTCAAGGACGCCGGTTGTGTCAGCGTCAGCTTTGGTCTGGAGGCGGGGAACGACCGATTGCGCAACGCCGTCCTCAACCGCGACATGAGCCGGGAGCAGATCCTGGAGGCCTCGCGCGTCTTCGGGCGGCACGGCATCGCCTTCATGACCAACAACATGCTGGGCCTGCCGACTGGCTCCCTGGAAACCGATCTTGAGACTCTGGAGTTGAACGTGCAATGCCGGCCCAGCTATGCCAACGTTTTCCTCTTCCAGCCTTACCCCAAGACCGAGTTGGGCGAGTGGGCCAGCCGGGAGGGCTGGATGGCCGGCTCCTTTGATGACCTGTCGGGTTCGGTCAGCGACGACACGGTCCTCAGATTTGGCAGCGAGTCGGAGAAGCGCCAGATCGAGAACCTCCAAAAGCTCTTTGCCCTGGCTGTCGAGTTCCCCTTGCTGGTGCCTGTGGTCAAGCTGCTGATCAAGCTGCCCCGCAACAAGCTTTTCTGGCTCGTTTACAAGGTTTGGAAGGGGTACGCCATCAAGCGGCGCATGTTTCCCTTCCGGCTCACTCCCCAGGAGTACGTGAGCACAGCCTGGCAGTACATGCGCATCCGCAGCCAGTGAGTTGGAGGAGATGGACGCTGTGACCAATGGCTCTTTCTTTTCGGGGCTCGGTAGATCGCGAATTGGGCTTGTAGTAGCGACTTTAGTCGCGCGTGGGCCGGGACGACTTCAGTCGTCCCTACGAAAACGCGATCTCCTGAGGCTCATAATCACCTTGTTGCCCCTGGTTCTGGTCTTTTGGTTGGGCGTTCACAGTCCCATGGGTTCGGTGGAGGCCCATTTTCCTCTTGCCGCCCTGTCCTCCAGCCCGACACCCCAACTGGTCTGGGAAGGGCGGATCGTCAGCGATATCCCCTACGCGACCCCGCCCAACGGCTCCATCCTGCGCGTCTCTGTCGAGGGACTGGTGGGAGTGCCGATCACGGTTTCTGCTTACGACTGGAGCACCACGGCCCTCAGCGGCAGCAAGACGGAGTATGGCCCCTACATGGCCGAGTTCGCGCCCGTACAACCAGGCTTCTACACGGTGTCCGTCGAGAGCTTGGGGGCCAGCCTGGAGATCACGGCTGATGGCACCAACCTCATCGTGGTCGAGTTCACTCAGGTCTATCGTGTGTTGTCAACACCCACCCCGACGCCGTCCCCATCACCGAGCCCCACACCGCCGCCGGCCTGGACGCCTACACCTCTGGTCACGGCTACGCCTACTGTCACCCCTTCTCCAACCCCGCAGCCTGTGTCCGTCTGGGAGGGAAGCATCGTGCGCCAGGTCAGCGGGGCTGGTCGGGGGATCTCGCGGGCGGCCATCGCTGTCAGGGTCGTCGGCCAATGGTGGCTCCCGGTGGAGATCCGCGCTGGCGAGTGGAGCACCACGGCCCTGACCGGCACCAAGCCCGAGTACGGGGACACGGCCTGCGAGTTCGGGGCCTTGCCAGCAGGCACTTATGCCATCATCCCCCAGGGGCTGGACGCGAGCATGACGGTCACCGTTGATGAAGGTGGTTTCGCCCTGGTCGAGTTCGCTCAGCGCCCGCTGCCTTCCACGCCTGCGCCTGTCCCAACCGTCACTCCCACTCCGACCCTACTGCCCCCCACGCCTGCCCACTCAGAGAGTGTAACCAGCAAGCCCAGTCCGCCAGCAGCATGGACACCCCTGCCTGACCTGCCGGCTTCGATTCCCAGGGTGACGCGGGCCTCCCTGCCGGCCCTGCCGACCTCGCTCCGCATGGATACCGGCTCTCCGGCCAGACGGGTGCCTCTGCCCGGTCTGCCTCATTCGATCTTACAGCGAACCAGAGCAACGGTGCCAAACCTGCCAACACTGTCCCCGACGGCTTTGGCTGTGGTCGCCACCCCCGTGCCCATGCCCAGCTCCACTGCCACCCCGGCGCCGCGCTGGATGGCTCAGGTGCTGCGCGACACCAGTGGTGAGGTGCTGGGCTGGCGGGCCTCGGTCATTGCCGTCCAGGTCATTGGTCTCAAGAGTCTGCCGGTGGAGCTCAGGTCGGGGCCTTTCAGTGTCACGGCCTTCACTGGTTCCAAACCCGAGTACGGTGAATTTGCCTGCGAGTTTGGCGGCCTCTCGGCTGGAACCTACGAAGTCATCCCTCAGGGCTTGGGGGTCAGTCAGATCATTACAGTGGATGGCGGGGGGTTCGCCCTGATCGAATTCGCCTACCGTCTGCCGCCTACCCCAACCCCTGTCCCTCCCCAAGTCACCTGGGAGGGCGAGGTGGTCAGCAACAGCAGTGACCAGGGGGCCAACGGCATCTCCTCGGTTGTGGTAGTCAGGGTGCTGGGGGCAAAGGGGTTGCCTGTGGAGATCAGCTCCGGTGGCTGGAACGCGGTAGCCCTGACCGGCACCAAGCCTGAATATGGCCCGTTCGCCTGCGAGTTCGGTGGCCTCTGGCCAGGCACCTATACCGTGAGGCCGCAGGGCCTGGGAGCCAGCGTAGAGCTTGTAATGGACGGTCAGGGCCTGGCCATCGTCGAGTTCACAGCTCATTAGCCGATCCCCTTTCCACCAAAAAACTGCCCCTGACATCTATCGGCGGGGCAGTTTTTTATTGACTGCGATCTATTTTGCGTTCAGCTTTAGCTATCTCCTGTTGACCTGACGCTCAGCCCTGGCACACTCTATGCAGAGGGTGGTGTGGGGCAGTACTTTCAGACGCTCAGGGTCAATTTCCCTATGACACCTTTCACACACGCCGTAGGTGCCCTCTCCGAGCTTTTGCAGTGCCTCCTCGAGGGATTTGACCTTGCGTTCCGCGCGCCGCCGTAGAGCAAGGTTGAACTCCCAGTCGTAGATAGCTGGGTCCCCTTCGCCTATAGCGTAATCGGCCTTGTGCTCCAACAGCTTGTCCAACTGATCGAGCTTGGCTCGTGCCTTCTCCAATTCTTTTTGTAACCTTTCTCTCTCTTGCATTCCACTTTACCTTCTTTCCCCAAGTCGCGGTCCCTGAGTTCAAACCAAACGGATGAAAGCGCTCTGTCCTGTCAGGCGCGTTACTCTTCTTCGACAAAGCTGGCCCAGAGACTTGCATCGTTGGCGACGACCTCCACCTCTTCCCTTTCGCTGCCTTCGATTCCCTGGTCTCCTTCCATGATTTCTGTCTCATCACCCAAGAAGGCGACCAAAGGTTCTGCCTCCATCTCAACCCCTTCGGGTCTCTCGTCCTCCACAAGCCGGGGTTCCTCCCATTCAGTCACCTCGACTGGTTCCATCTCCTCAACTTGGGGTTCCTCCGGTTCTTCGAACTGTGCAATCCACTCGTCCCACTCCGATTGCAGCACCCGTTTCAGGCTGAGACCCAGGCGGTGTCGCCGAGCATCCAACTTGACGATGCGTAGAAGCAGCCGCTCTCCTTCCTTGATGATCTCGCCAGGATGATGGGGAGCTGGCTCTGCCAGCTCGGAGATATGAATGAGCCCTTCGACTCCTTCTTTGATCGCGGCGAAAGCACCGAAGTGGGTCACCTTGGTCACAGTACCCTCCACCAGTTGCCCCACATCGTACTTGTCGTCAATCAACATCCAGGGCTCAGGTTGGAGTCGCTTGATGCTGAGTCCGATCCGTTTCCTCTCGTGATCAAGGCGCAGGACGTACACGTCAACCTCTTCGCCTACCTGGAGCACCTCTCGGGGATGCCGCACCCGTTGCCATGACAGTTCGCTGATGTGCACCAATCCATCGGCCCCGCCTACGTCAACGAAAGCACCAAAATTGCTGAGATTGCTCACTGTGCCGTGCACAATATCTCCTTCGCACAGTTCTTGCATGAGTCGCTCTCGTTGCTGCTTACGCCATTCGCGTTCGCCAGCTCGCTCTGAGAAAATGAGACGGCGGCGGCGGCGGTCAACCTCTATGACTCGGAGGTGGAGCTTTCGGCCTACCATCTCAGCCAGTTTGGATTCCCTCTGGTCTGGAGGCAGGCGACGTGGAAAGTCGGTTACCTGTGAGGCTGGTATGAATCCTCGCACCTTTCCGAAAGGTACCACCAACCCCCCTCTGTTGTAGCCGCTGACTACCCCTTCCCACACCTCACCGCTGGCGAAAAGCTCTTGCGCGTTCAGCCAATCCTGTTCCAGGCGCGCTCTATGCAACGAAACGATCATGTTGCCGTTTTGATCGCGTGGCTTCAAGATAAAGACCGGAACTTGGGCACCCACCTCCAACTCTGATATCGCCTCCTCGCCCAACCTCTCCAAATCGCTGCTGGGCACGATCCCTTCCCGCTTAAGTCCAATGTTCACCACGATCTCTTCAGGATCAATGGACAAGATCACCCCCCTGCGGATATCGCCGCGCTGGGGATAGCGATAAGCGTATTCTTCTCCCTCCAGGAACTCTTCTAACTCTGGCGGGGCCAAATCCTGTTCCATAAGACTGGTTTCCATTCCTACGAAAATTCTCCTGTTCCGGTTTTCATCTGCCCCTAATTGTATCACATTGTCAAAAGCCTGGCAAGGGCGTGGTTACAGCATCAAAGCTTCCTGGCCTGCCACCAGAGTACCCCACCGGGCAGGCTGGCAATATAGATGACCACCTGCATCACCAGCGACATAGCCAGAGCCTGAGGCTGGCCAGTCACCCCACCGATGACGCTATACAGCAGCACAAAGACACCCTGGTTGACCCCCAGACCCGACCCAATGGAGGGGATGAACTGGGCGATAGGGGTCAGGGGGTTAAAGACGAAAACCCACATTAAGGGGACAGCCGCCTGTACCGACTCGGCAGCTAAAAAGTTGACGACGTTGGTCACCAACACACCTAACAGGGCAACCAGGAAAGCCACTACTAACGCCCCACTATTGGATCGGTACATCTGCGTTGCCCCTGACAGATTTCGGTACAGAGCCTGGAATCGGCTCAGTGGCTGCCACTTGAAGACCTGCTCCACCAATCCCCGCAACCGGCGGCTGAGCAGCATGGCCAGGGCGATGACGAAAGCCAGCAGCACCACCAGGACAGTGACCCACAGCGAGGTCAGGTCAGTGCGAGCTAATGAGAAGACGGCGAAGGCCAACGTCACTGCCGAGGCAAAAAGGAAAGAGGCCAATCCGACGAGCCGGTCCATCAAGACGGAGACGGCTACTTCGGCTCCCCGTCCTTTGGTATGACGAGCCAGGTCCATACCACGGGCGATGTCGCCCATCACCTGTGAAAGGGGCAGGTTGGCGAAGAAGAGGCCCACAAAGGTGTGGTGCAACAGGTTGATGAAGGGCACTGTCAGTCCCTGCGCTCGCAGCAGATATCCCCACTTGTAGACATTGAGGGCAATGGCCACCAAGTACAACGCCAGGGCCAGGACCAAATACAAGTAATTGGCCAAAGCCAGAGCTGTCTTCACTTCGGCCAGGTCTATACGTGTGAAAAGGTAGGCTATCAGCCCCAGGCTGATGAGTACCTTGAGGGCAGTGAAGAGCCTATCTCTCAAAGAGCCCTCCCTTACCACTGTTGCGGTACAGGTCCGTCGAGGAGGGAGTGGCCGAGGCACTCTCTCTGGACCTCTCCACCTGTTTGGTTGTCCAGGCCATATCCCACACCACGTGTTTCTTCCCTCCAATGTAATAATCGTAGGCCCCCAAAAGGCGAGAGAAAGCCTCTATGCTGGCCAGGGCGGCCAGCGTGTAGATGAGGCGAATGGCTCCCCAGACCTCTTCCAGGGCGATGCGCAGGACGCGACCGTTCTCCAGACTGGAGACTTTGTAGCCGTACTTGCCTTTCAGGTGGAGGTGACCGGCAAAGTTGCGACGGCGCTGACGGACGAAATCGCCCAGGGTCTCTGGCCCCATGTTAAAGACTACGGCATCAGGGGCGTAACGCACCTGCATCCCCCGCTTGATAATCAAGGCCTCGACAAAGGCTTCATCCATGGCCACATCGGGCGGGATATGGTCAAAGACTTTGCGGAAGGCAATGAGTTCCCCGGTGCGGGGTATCTCCAGGCACAATTGGTGCTCCATCTTGAGGCGCAGATGGGACAGATAGCCGATGATGTGCTGCGGGGCATTGACGGGCACTTTCTGAGCCCCGGTCATGCCCACTTGTGGGTCCTCGAACATGCGGACCATCTTTTCAATGCTGTCAGCGCCGGGCAGAGTATCCCCGCTCTCCAGCAAACAGATGTCCTCTTGGGCCTGTTGGAGGAAGAGGTTGACGGCCGACGTTTTGCCCTCACGACATTCCTGGACGACGAGTTTGATGCGCGGGTCTTTGGCCATGTACTCCTGGACGATGTCTGTCGTCCGATCTTCACAGCCCGAGGCCACCACAATGATCTCGCTGATCTCCACTCTGTAAAGGCGCTGATCCAGCATGGCTTGCAGCAGTTGGCCGATGTTGGCCTCTTCGTTGTAGGCGGTGATGCCCACGCTGCATTTTATTCTAGTTGAAGATATATAGTTCACAACCCCTCCAAATAAAGTCTATGCCTCATAGTCTTCACGTTTATCTGCTACTACCCGGATTGCAGGTTCGTAACGCTGCTCACCCCACCACCGTCCGCCAGGCCACCTGCATCGTGCGGGGCAAGTCCAGCCAGGTCTCCTTTTTCAAAAGGGTGCGCATCACCCGCGAAGGGCGCAGGTAGAAACGCCGATAGGCTTCCTTCCACTTTCGCTCCACCAGTTCAGCCGTCATCCCGTCCATCTCAAAGCTGGCCTTGCCCTCAAAGAAAGCAAAATCGTCATAGTCTTTGACCAACAGCCGCCCTCTCTCCTTGACGATGCGGCTCATCTCGGTGCCAGGAAAAGGCATGGCCATGGAAAAGTTGGCCACCACAGGGTCCAGCTCAATGGCAAAGCGGATAGTGTCCTCCATAGTCTCTTCTGTCTCGCCGGGCAGGCCGATGATGAAAAAGCCGATGGCCTCCATGCCCACCTCTTTGGCCGCTTTGAAGGCAGCACGGATCTGCTCCAGGGTGAGCTGCTTGCCGATGGCGGAATCCAATATCGCCTGATTGCCGCTTTCCACCCCGAAGGCACTGCGGATGCAGCCAGCCTGCTTCATATTGCCCAAAAGTTCCTTATCCACCAGGTTGGCGCGGATACCGTTGATCATGATCCAGGGCACATGGGTAAGCTCCTCCTTGATAAGCAGGTCGCAGATATCCAGAACGCGCTGACGGTTGATGTTGAAAGAGTCGTCCAGAACCCCGATCTCGGCTGCGCCCAGGTCTCGTACCAGCCAGCGCCACTCGGCGACCACGTTCTCCGGCGAACGCATTCGCCAGCGGCGCGGCCCGATCTGGGAGCAATACGTGCAGCGATAGGGACAACCCCGTGAGGTGAGAATGGGATAACTCGGCCCCTCGATGTGGTCAACGGTAGGCTGCAAATTGGTATAGCGGTCTATCTTGAAGAGGTGATAGGCCGGGAGAGGCAAGCTGTCCAGGTCTTCGATCACGGGGCGGTCAGAATTATGGTGCACCTGGCCGTCGGGGGTCTGGTATGAGATACCTGGCACGGATTGCAGGCCAGAGATTGCCCTTGGCCATTCGCCCTCTGCCATCGTTCGACCGAGGCTCACGAACGTCCGCCATTGGCACAACTCCTCCCAGGTTGACTCCCCTTCACCTCGCACCACAATGTCCACCTCTGGACGCTCTACCGACTCTGTCGGAAGGACCGTAGGATGGGGACCCCCCAGCACCACCGGAATGTCAGACAACGATTTGACGGCCGCCGCATCCCGCCAGGCCGACTTGATCTGGATGGTGTTGGCTGTGATACCTACCAGGTCAGGGGCAAAGTCGCGCAGAACCTTCTCCAGCGAGATGTTTTCCACATCGCCGTCGTAAATGTAGACCGTGTGGCCCTGCCGCTCAGATACAGCGCCGAGGTAGGCCAGGCCCAAAGAAGGTGAGGTGCGTGTCTCAATCGGCAGATCCGTTTTGGGGTTTATGAGCAGGACTTTTATCATAAATGCATTATACCAGATTTCGAGGAAAATAGGTAGTTGAAGCATGCATTGCACTTTCTCACCAAGCATGATATAATAAGCCAGACCATGCTCTCTCCACCTCACCAGGGACGATGGGGCTTGAGGGGGAAAGTGAGAAAAGAGGGGGCAAGAGATGAAATTTGGCGTACGTTTTATCCAGCACGTTGGCAGCGCCCGCGAGATTGTAGAGCTGACTGTCTTGGCTGAGAAGGCCGGATTTGAATACGCCTGGTTTCCCCACGACACTTTCATGAAACACACGTGGATCATGACCGCAGCCGTGGCCGAGCATACGTCGCGGATCAACATGGGGAGTCTGGGCACCAATCCATATACCACAGACCCTGCGGAGATTGCCACTTATATCGCCACGCTGGACGAGTTGTCCCTCGGGCGGGCTGTACTCGGCTTGGGTCTGCACACAGAAGAAATGGTGGCATGGGTGGGGATCAAGTCCGAGAACTATGTCACGCGTACACGGGAGGCTGTTGAGATTGTGCGTGCTTTGCTCCGTGGAGAGGTGGTCAACTATCAGGGCAATGAATTCCATTGGAGCGACCAATGTTATCTGCGGTTCAAACCGCTCCGCTCTCAAGTTCCTATCTATGTGGCTGCTTTTGGCCCAGAGTATCTTGCCTTGAGCGGCGCAATAGGTGATGGCAGTTTACCGATGATTACTCCCCCTGAATCAGCCCCTTATATGGTTGCAGCAATTACGGAGGGTGCTCGGCAGGCTGGGCGTGATCCCGCTGAGGTGGACATTGCTGGCTGTGCCTGGCTCTCTTTGTCGGAAAGCCGACAAGCTGCGGCCGACACCTTGCGCCCCTTGGCGGCTTACTTTGGTCCTTACTTGGAGAACCCGGCTCTGGCTACGATTGGACTCAGCACAGATGATTTCCGGCCGCACAAGCAGCTCATCGCCGCGGGGAAATATAGTGAGGCGGCAGCACGGGTGACCGACCAGATGTTGCGCCTGGCGATTCTTGGGACGCCGGGGGAGGTCATCGAACAAATTGAGCGCCTTGCTGAACACGGCATTACCCAGGTCAACCTGGGCGGGCCGTTGGGGCCTGATCCGGCCGAGGCCATTCGCCTGATGGGCACAAGCGTGATCCCATATTTTCAGTCGTGAGGAGAAAGTCTGATGAACGTTCTATTGATCTACCCCGAGTTTCCAGATACCTTCTGGAGTTTCAAGCACGCGCTTAAATTCATCCGCAAAAAGGCCTCCTCGCCACCACTGGGCCTGCTGACAGTGGCCGCGATGCTGCCGCCAGAGTGGACCAAGCGCTTAGTTGACGTCAATGTGACCAAGCTCGCTGAGAAGGACCTGGGGTGGGCGGATTACGCCTTGATCAGCGGCATGGTTGTGCAGAGAGAGTCAGCACGTCAAATTGTTGCCCATTGCCAAGAAGCAGGTGTCAAGGTCGTCGCCGGAGGGCCACTCTTTGCCAGCGAGTACAAACAGTTTAAAGAGGTTGATCATTTCGTGCTGAATGAGGCCGAGGTGACCCTGCCGCCCTTCCTGGCGGACCTGGAGCAGGGGTGCGCCAAGCGCGTCTACACGACATCCGAGTTTGCCGACATCCATAAGACTCCGGTTCCTCTGTGGGAGTTGGCCGATCTGGATCGGTACGCCACGATGAGCCTCCAGTTCTCTCGAGGCTGCCCTTACAATTGCGACTTTTGCAACGTGACTGCGTTGTTTGGTCACCGGCCACGCACCAAGACTGCCCAGCAGATCATTGCCGAGTTGGACGGCCTCTATGGCCTGGGGTGGCGTGGCCCCGTCTTTTTCGTGGATGACAACTTTATTGGAAACAAAAGGCTTCTCAAAAACGAGCTGTTGCCCGCACTGATCGAATGGCAGAAAGACAAAGCGGGCATACCGTTTAACACCGAAGTCTCCATCAATCTGGCCGACGACGAGCCACTGATGCAGATGATGGTGGAGGCCGGGTTTGATACGGTCTTTATCGGGATCGAGACGCCAGACGAGGACAGCCTGACTGAATGTAGCAAAAAGCAGAACCAAAACCGTGACTTGGTCGAGGACGTGAGACGGATCCAGCGGGCCGGGTTGCAGGTGCAGGGAGGCTTTATCGTCGGCTTTGACAACGATACGCCCTCTATCTTTCAGCGGCAAATTGATTTTATCCAGAAAAGCGGGATTGTGACGGCTATGGTCGGCCTGCTTCAAGCCCCACCTGGCACAAGGCTTTATGAACGTCTGAAGCAAGAGGGCCGTCTGCTCAATCAAATATCGGGAGATAACGTAGACGGCACAACGAACATTATCCCCAAAATGAACCTTGACACGTTGCGCGAGGGATACCAGAATATACTGGGACACATTTACTCACCTGAGCATTACTATCAGCGTGTCAAGACCTTCTTGCGAGAGTACGAGCCGCCAAAGATCAAAGCTCCACTGGACTTTGAGCACATCCTGGCCTTCTTTCGTTCCATCTACCGCCTGGGTATCATGGACAAGGCGCGCGTCCATTATTGGAAGCTCTTGTTGTGGACGCTTTTCCGCCGTCCCGAGTTGTTCCCACTGGCCGTTACATTTGCCATTTACGGTCACCATTTCCGCCAGGTCTGCGAATTGCACGTCCTCTGAGGAGGTCATCCATGTCCACCATCGCCATTCTGACCACCGGCGGCACCATTGCTATGAAGCGCGACGAGGCGGCGGGTGGAGCGATACCTGCTTTGGATGGCAGCGACTTCCTGGCTGTTCTGCCGCCGAGCTTGGCTGAACTTTGGGTCGAGGAGTATTGCAATCTGCCCAGTGCCCATTTCACTTTGGGTACTCTATGGGGGTTGCGCAGCCGGGTGGCAGAGTTGCTGGATAAGCCAGAGGTAGATGGCATCGTCGTCACCCACGGCACCGACGTCATGGAAGAATCGGCCTATCTCCTGGATTTGACTGTGCCAGGCGAAAAGCCCATGGTGCTGACAGGAGCCATGCGTACCGCCTCGGAGGTTGGCTACGAGGGATTAGCCAACCTGGCTGCCGCGGTGCGGGTTGCGGCCTCGCCCCAGGCCAGAGGGCTGGGGGCAATGATCGTGATGAACGACGAGATCCATGCCGCCCGCTTTGTGACCAAGACCCACACCCAGAGCGTAGATACCTTCAAGTCCCTCTTCTCCGGCCCCCTGGGTCGGGTAGACGGCGACGCAGTGGTCATCGGCCAACGAGTGGCAAGGCAATGGGTCCCCTGCGATGGCCTCGAACCCAATGTGGCCCTCATCAAGCTGGTTGTGGGTGTGGGCGACGACCTAATGAAGTATGCCATGGAGAAAGGGGCCAGAGGGGTGGTCATTGAGGCTCTGGGTGGGGGGAGGGTACCGCCCTGGTGGATGCCCACCATCCGCCAGGCCATCGAGGCAGGAGTGGTTGTAGTCATTGCGTCCCGCTGCCCCAGTGGCCGCGTGTGGGATGGCTACGGCTACGAGGGCGCTTACCAGGACCTGCGCGAGGCCGGCGTTCTCTTGGCCAACGGGCTCAATGGGCAGAAGGCACGGCTCAAGCTGATGGTGGTTTTGGAAGCGGCTGAAGATAGAAGCACGATCCCATCGCTTTGGGCGGCTGAGCTAGAGTCCTGAGACAGATGAAAAAAGGACCCGCTTCTTGCGTAGCGGGTCCTTTATCATTCCGCCATCAAAACCATAGTTTCTGCGACGTAAGCGACGATGAAAAGATAGAGGATGGCGGATTGGGGAGACTTGATCGGGGGGGGGGCTGTTGGGGGCTATCATGAGAGGGTATCCGATCAAATCTGCTCCCTTCAGTCTATATTATATCACAAATTTCTTCTGTTGTGCGTGAAGATTGCATGAATATTCTGTGGAGAATACATGGAATGACCGAAATTACATCATAGGCTGCTCCTTCTGGAATCGGTCTTGAGGAGCTCTGTCAGTTCTTGTCCTACTGGTAGCAAATTGACGAAGGGGACAGGGTAGGGTATAATAGGTTGAGATGAGTTCGAGGGGGGCCAGCGGGGATGATCAGCCTGGCCTACAGTGAATCCTAAATCACAAAAGGAGGCTAAGCATGTTAAAAGAATTTAAGGAATTTGTCTTGCGTGGGAATGTGGTTGACATGGCCGTAGGCATCATCATCGGGGCTGCCTTTGGTGCGATCGTCACGTCACTGGTCAATGACATCATCATGCCACCCATCGGCTTGTTGCTGGGTGGTGTGAATTTCGCCGACTTTTTCATCCTGCTTAAGGTAGGCTCCCCTGCTGGGCCTTATGCATCACTGGCCGACGCGCAGGCGGCAGGCGCAGTGACTATCAACTATGGTGTGTTCATCAATGTCGTCATCAGCTTTCTCATCATCGCCTTTGTAGTGTTCCTGCTCATCCGCAGCATCAACCGGATGAGGCGGCAAGAGGAAGCCCCACCCGCCGAGCCGACAACGAAAGAGTGCCCATTTTGTCTGTCTACGATCCCGATCAAAGCCACCCGTTGCGCCCATTGCACCTCTGAACTGCCGGTGACGTAGGGTCAGCCATCGCTCGATTGAGCTAAGGGACGTATTCACGTCAGCCGACGGCATGGGCTTTCTGACTGCACGAGTCCGCCGCTTCGTTGCGTTCTATGAACCGTTGCTGGCGACCATTCTACAACCGGCCTGGGAGGAACGGATGGCTAAGAAACCGACAACCAAGAAATCCACCACTAAAAAGTCTACTACCGGGAAATCTACCAGCGGGACACGCCCGAAATCGGCCGCTTCGCAGCGTCAACGGGCTCGCCCGAATCGGACCATTACCCTGGTAGTGATTGTGGCGGTGGTGATCTTGTTCGGGTACTACTTGATGACCGGCTCGGATCCGCTGGGGCTCTTTACCCAGGTCGAGGTGACGCCAACGGTAGAAACGGTCATGCCAGTCGCCAGTGTCGGCGGTGGTGATTGGTGGCAAGTCTACTTCACTGACCCTCTCAATGTCAACGACCCGGACGACCTGAGAGGCACCATTCCCGAAAAGTTGATTGACTACATCAATAATGCCCAGCGCACGATTCATATCGCTGCCTTCGAGTTCGACCTGACCCCGGTGGCCGAAGCGTTGATTGCTGCCCACCAACGCGGTGTGGAAGTGTTATGGGTCACGGACGACGAGTATGGTATTGAAGCTGACAAGGACAGAGGACATGGGCAGTTTGCCATGCTCAAGAAGGCGGGCCTCAAAGTGAAAGATGATGGGCGTGGGGCGTTGATGCACAACAAGTTCTGGATTTTTGACGGTCAGACGGTATGGACTGGCTCCACCAACATCACGGTCAATGGCAACTTTCGCAACAATAACAACGTGATTGTGATCGAGTCCCCTGCACTGGCGGACACCTATGAGCGCGAGTTTGCCGAGATGTGGGCAGGTGACTTTGGTCCAACTTCACCTTCGACGGTGGATGATCAGGCAGTGACCATTGACGGAACTCCCCTCCAGGTCTTGTTTTCGCCTGAAGATGACGTTGCCCACCGGCTGGTACCGTTGATTGAAAACGCTCAAAGCAGCCTTCGTTTTATGGCCTTTTCTTTCACGCACGAAGAAATAGGGGACGCTGTGCTGGCGCGTGCCAGGGCTGGGGTGGATGTGAGGGGGATTTTTGAGACACGGGGCAGTGAGACAGAGTATAGCGAATTGCCCATGCTCTACTGCGCCGGGGTGCCGGTGCGTCAAGACGGCAACCCCTACACTTTTCACCACAAGGTCTTTGTGATTGATGACAGGACTGTAGTGACCGGGTCGTTTAACTTTTCGAGGGGTGCTGCCGAAAGCAACGACGAAAACGTCCTCGTCATCACCAACAGTGATATTGCGGCCCGGTATCTGCAAGAGTTTGAGCGTCGTTGGGCTGAGGCCACTGAACCCGATGCTGCTGATATGGGCTGTAAGAGGTAAAACTAGATAGAACTTGCTTAAGGGAGCCGCCCTGCGCGCAGGGCGGCTTTGCTTTTGGCTTGTGGGTCGGCCTATCTCAGCGTCCCCGTCTCTGGCAGGTATGAGGGCAGTTGCAGGAGATCGGACGGGTAGCGGGGCAAAAGACGGTACCCACCCTCGTAAGGTTTCTCTTTTGCATATTGGCTGACAATGCCAATGACGCTAAAGGTCTGGCCCTCTTCCACCCACGGTTTCTCAATGTCCGTCTCCCGTTTGATGTAGACCCTCACCGGCCCCGTGCCGTCATCCAGGTGGATGGCCTGCCGTTCGTAGCCGACCACCCGACCAGCGGTCATGGCCAAAAGGCCCTCGTGAGCTTCGTCCACCTGCCCTGTCTCGATCACTGTGGGTTTCAAGGGTTCCCCCGCCCCCTGATGCAAGAGGAGGTCACTGTCCCGGTAGATTCTGATCTCCCTCTCGCCGTAGTAATCATAGGCCTCGCCTCTGAGCACCACCCAATCGCCCTCGTCCAGGGGAAGACAGTCGTTTTTGCTGATATAGATCATGATGCCCGCTGTAGAATCCTGGACGTAGAGGGTCTTCTCGCCGAAGAGGGGCGGAGGCACAGTGACCTGGCCACGGACGGTGACTGTGGTCCCAGAGAGCTGCCATCTGGCTTCGGCGATGGTGAACAAAGGGAAGGGGGTTGGCGTAGGCTCTGGCGGGAATGGACGATTGGGCTCCCCTGGAGTGATATCGAAAAACCGGGTCCATTCCCCGATCCCATCCACGACACGACTCCAGGAGCGATCGTCGCCGGGGCTGTGGGTGTAATGGAAAACGTCGGCTTCGCTGCCATCGAGATATAGGAGGCGCACCCAGTCCCCGTCGTTGTTCAAAGCAATGCCTGTCTCTCCCTTGAAAAAGACCAGGAAGCCCTTGGGCTGGATAACGGTGCCGAAAGGGATGGGGTAAGGCCGACTGCCACCACCCCCCACGTCATCCAGTTGCCATCCGCCCAGGTCCACAGCCCTCTCATCGGGATTGTACAGCTCGATCCACTCGTCGTCGGAATCAGCGTGTCCATCACTGTTCCAATCCTCGTACTGGGGTTCGGACAGGACTTCGTTGAGAGCGACGGGTTCAGGAACCGCCGTTCCCTCTGTCCACAGGGGGCTGGTGTAGGCCCGGTCACCGTCGGCCTGGGTGGCTCTGGCGAGGTAAAAATGCCCTGCCGCGCCAGGGACAGTGATCGTCCAAGTGTGGGAGATGACTTCACCGACGGAGGTGATGGCGGCCAGGATCGAACGGTCGAATAGTTCCAGGGTGATGGTCTCACCGTCAGGATCGTAGAAGGCAATGCTGAAGGTGATGGTCTCTGTGTTGGAGATGGTAGAGCCCATCCAGGACTCGCCAGAGCGCAACGTCAGGGCCAGGTTGCTGTCCTCGGTGGCAAAGGTACGCCGCGCTCGCAAGGCAGCCAGGAGGTCGCCTCGGGTCAGGGCCGGGGCCACGATGCCTGTGCGGTGAGGGGTATCGAGACCCCAATCTGGCGTCGCGGTGTCACCGTTGTTGGCCGCTCCCACCTGCCAGCCGATGGTCAGGGCGCGGAGGTATGCCCCCTCGAAGGTACGGTACGCTTCCCCACTGCCGTTGCCCACTTCCAGCAGGGCCATCTTTTGTGCGGCCGCCGCGTCGTAGGCGAAACCGTCAAAGCCGGTGTCGTAAGGAGGCCCCCACGGGTGATTGAACTGGGCGATGGCTTCCGGTTGGGTGGCCAACCAGGCG
>Ga0180437_10003755_pt1 | contig 22283 bp, 12 predicted proteins | sample SS_ome_4_FD_132410 | JGI IMG/M metagenome (GOLD analysis project Ga0180437, IMG submission 132410) | Hypersaline lake sediment archaeal communities from the Salton Sea, California, USA - SS_3_D_1 metaG | ecosystem: Environmental > Aquatic > Non-marine Saline and Alkaline > Hypersaline >...
CCAATAAAGTAAAGGGCGGCCTGACTTAATTCAGCATATCCCCCGGATTCATAAAACAGGTTCCGGCCATTTTTCCACAGGCTGATGTGCACGTGCATGCCGGTACCATTATCCATAAACATGGGCTTGGGCATAAACGTGACGGTTTTTCCGTAGCGCCGGGCCACATTTTTAACCACGTATTTATATTTCAGTGCTTGATCTCCCTGGTGCACCATCGTATTGTATTTCATCCCGATTTCCGATTGTCCTCCGGAGGCCACTTCATGATGATGCAACTCCACCTCGACTCCCACTGACATGAGCACCGCTACCATTTTCGAACGCAGGTTCTGGAAGCTGTCCACCGGGGGTGAGGGAAAGTAGCCGCCCTTGTGCCGCGGTTTATAACCCAGGTTCGGTCCTTCCTGACGGCCGGTATTCCAGGCACCTTCCGCCGAATCAATAAAATAAAAGCCTTCATTGACTTTTTGATCGTACCGAATTTCATCGAAGATAAAAAATTCCAGTTCAGGCCCGAAAAACGCTTGATTCGCAATCCCATTGGCCTCAATAAACTGTTCCGCGCGCTGGGCAACGGCTCGGGTATCGCGGGTATAAATTTGCTGGGTGGTTGGGTCCTTAATATTGCTCAAGAACGAAATTGTCGCATCATCCATAAACGGATCGACAAACATCGTATTCAATTCAGGTCGAATGAGCATATCACTTTCGTGAATCAGTTGGAATCCACGAATGGAAGAGCCATCAAATCCGATCCCCTGGATAAACATTTTATCTTCGAACGCTTCGATAGGCAGTGTGATATGCTGGAGGCTTCCCAGTAGATCGGCAAATTTAATATCCACAAACTTTATTTCTTTTTCCTTGATCACCCGATGAAAATCTCGCAGGGTGACGCCTCCATTTTTATTTTTATTTCCATTTTCGGTTGAATTCATAAGCCGCTCTTTTTCAGTTTTGTTAATATTTTTTACAAATTAAATTCTCATGGGAGTAAAAGGTTGTCCCGAGGACTTTTTTCGCTTTCATTTAAACTCCCCTTCTCCGTTAGCTAACGGAGAAGGGGCCGTGGGTAATGTTAAAATCGTTACTCAATAGAATGACAAAAAATTCACGTTTCTAACCAATCGCCCGGGTTCCGCGTTCACCAGTCCGAATGCGGATACACTCGGTCAAATCGGTTACGAAGATTTTGCCATCGCCAACATTATTGGTCCGAGCCCCGTTGATAATTGCCGCAATCGTTGGTTCAACAAAGTCTTCGTTGACGGCAATTTCCAATCGTACTTTTTTGAGAAGCTCCACTTCGTGCATCACCCCGCGGTAAGTCTCGGCGTAACCTTTTTCTTCACCGCATCCCAGCACATTGCTCACGGTAATTTTATAGACTTGTGCATCAAAAAGCGCTTTTTTAACGGCTGGCAGGTGATGCGGCTGAATGATTGCGATGATAAGTTTCATAAGTAGGTCCTTTATCTGTATTTCTAAATTAAATCAATTATTCAGTAATGAAAATCTGAAAACCACTGTATGATTCCATACCATGTTCCCCAATATCCAGACCGATTAATTCTTCATTTTCGGTGACACGTAAGCCGAACAACGCATCAATCGCTTTGAAAACAATCCACATGCTAATCACCGTGAATCCAACCGAAGAAAATGTGCCCAGGGCCTGGATCCCGAGCTGTTTAAAGCCACCGCCATAAAACAATCCATCATTGGGGGCACCGAATGCGATCTGACCAAACAGACCCACTGCCAGCGTACCAAAAATTCCGCATAATCCGTGTACCGGAAAAGCCCCCACCGGATCATCAATTTTTAATTTATCAAGCCAGATGACTCCATAGATACAGAGAATACCTGCCAGAATACCGATATAAATCGCATTCATTGGATTTACAACGGCACAGGGTGCCGTAATACCCACCAGACCCGCCAACGCTCCGTTTAAGGTCAATGCCAGATCGGGTTTACCAAATTTGGCCCAGGCCGTTGCCATGGCGGCGATGGCGCCGGCCGCCGCCGCCAAATTCGTGTTTATCGTGATCCGCGAAACTACTTCCGGATCGCTAAAACCAAGCGTCGAGCCAGGATTAAAACCAAACCAACCCAGCCAGAGAATAAACACTCCCAGGGTAACCAGGGGCATGTTATGACCGGTAATTAAATTCGGCGAGCCATCTGAATTATATTTCCCAAAGCGAGGTTTTAACAGATACGTACCCACCAGCGCCGTAAATCCACCAACCGCGTGGACGACGGTTGAGCCGGCGAAGTCATGAAAATCCAGTCCGGCCAGCCAACCGCCCCCCCAGGTCCAGTGACCAATAATGGGGTAAATGAATGCGGAAATAATAAATGAATAAATGAGATAAGAGGTAAATTTCATGCGCTCGGCCATCCCCCCGGAAACAATGGTGGCTGCGGTTCCGCAAAATGCCGCCTGAAACATCCAGAAGGCAAACAAGGGGAGTCCGTCGGGTCCCTGAATATCCATTAAAAACCAGCCCTTCTTCCCAAATAAGGGATCATTTGTGCCGAACATTATCGCATAGCCGAAAATGAAAAAACCAATCGAGGCCAGGCAAAAGTCTAACAAATTTTTCATCATAATATTGGCGGCATTTTTGGCCCGAACCAATCCGGCTTCAACGAGAGCAAAACCGGCTTGCATAAAGAACACCAGGAAGGCCGCGATCAACACCCAAAATGTATCGATTATGTTGTAGGTCGTTGCTGGTGTTGTTTCTGCCAGCGCCGGCGCCGTTAGAATTATCAAAATGTTGCCAAGCACCAATACCGTTTTCATAGTCGCTCCTTAATTGATGCAATTCTTAAAAGTTGTGATTTTGAAATATGAGGCCTCGCTTTGCAATTGGTGTACCAGTTTTGCAATAAACCAGCAGTCATGAACATCAATAATTAGATAACCAATTGAAATTAAATTGATTATTTCTTATATAAATTTGTTACACTTTAAGAAAAGGCGCTTTCAACTCAGACCACAAATTAATCAATAATGTCTTTGCAATATTCTTTCACGACAATTATGTCGTGATGATAAGTTGATGACATATACTTGTTAAGGCTTATTTTGTAACATTGAAATCGTAACTGATCTCGGGGAAAAATATTTATCACGCAAAGCTCAATCGACCTTGTGCGTCAACTTAGGCTTGTTTTTACAAAGAGGCACCGAGCAAATGGAGTTACACGGAGAGGGTTGGGGTGAGGGTAAAATACAATTCGAAAACACACGAGAAGTCTTATTATCCAGATCCATTTAATGTTACATTTTAACCTTTAACGAGTATATATCGACAAGAGAATCCATTTAATAATCATATTTTGAAGTCAACGCAGTTTTGGCAAATGTTTTTCCTATTAAATCAACAGGATCATCGATAAAGAGGGATTTGCCCGGAATGAGAATAGGTTTGGTGTTTTCTTTATAATTGGATTTATGGGGACTCAGCAAATTAGAGAGAAATTTTTTGCCTGGCACTCTTAACGGGGTGAAACAAAATTGTATTGCTAAAATTTTTTAATGACAAATTTGTTGATTTGAAATCTAATCATTTCTTGAGTCTTGATTGATTTGAACATCAAATCGAACCATCTCAAAGGGCAACATACAAAGGGATTGCTCAAAAATAAAATGGAATTCTTGCCCCCCGATTAGGATATAATTGCTTTTATTTTTATCACAAAGAGTTCAGAGCGGACACAGAGAAAAACTCTCTGAACTCTCTGTCCTCTTTGTGGATTATGTTATATTTGCTAATTAAGAGTTCCATGTTATTTATGCGCAATGCCTAAGGTGAAAGCGGTGTTGAGATTCAACTTTTAAGTCCTCTCTGTCACCCGACGGAGAGGGTTTAGGTGAGTTTTAAAATTACAGAATCTCAAAACCACTTTAGCATTAAAAGATTTTAATCTTGCGGATGATTTTTTTGAGGGTTCGTCCAAAGCGCTTGGGATGAATTTCAATGTATCGATTTTCATCTTCGCCGTAACTGGTGGTTTCAATTCCTTCCCAATCTTTCAGATGATCATGAATGATAAATCTTTCAAAGCTGGACATCGCGGGTAATTGCACCGGATTTCCGGTTTCAATGGCTTCCTTCGCTTTTTTTTCGACAAATTTTTTCAAATTTCCCACCGGATAAATCCGAAAAACGAAGCCATCATCGACGCGATAAGTTTTCGTTTTATACTCTGGTTTATTATCAAAAAAAGAATGAATTCGTTTTCTTTCAAAAGCATTCAAATTTTGAATATTCATCGGTTGGATCGAATCCCGCAATTGTCGCTGAATATCAATAATGATACTCTCAATTTTATTAATTTTTGGTCGTGGTCGACGGGGTGCTCTTTTTCGATTTCGGTAATCCATCGTTTTTGCCTATTTTAAAATATGAATAAGTTTATCATGAATATTATCAAATGACCCATTACTCATTATCAAGACGACATCACCGGCCTTTAACCCGATTTTTAAAAAATCGATGATGTGATCGACTTTTTGAAAATGGTAGGCGGTTTTTGATTGTGAATAAAATGCCTGTACCAGCGCCTCGATTTGAATTAATTCACGAGAATCCACTTTGTCGGGTCGATAAATCGGTCCCAAAATAACAATGTCAGCCGAGTCAAAGGCGCTTAAGTACTGATTAAAAAATAAGCTTCGTTTGGCTGTTGACGTTCTTGGTTCATACACGGCCCAAATTCGTCGCTGAGGAAATCGAGCCCGCACGCCGTTTAAAGTCGCTTTCACGGCGGTTGGATGGTGCGCAAAATCATCAAAAATGAGGATGTCTCGCACTTCAGCTTTCAGTTGAAGGCGTTTCTTAATTCCTTTAAAAGTCGAAAATGCCGCCTGAATTTGAGCCTGTGAAAAACCATGCCACTCACCGGCCAGGGCGACGGCCGTGGTGTTGAAGACATTGTGCTCGCCAAAAAGTGGTATTTCAAATTGGGCGTGTAATTGATCCGCTTTAACCAGATTAAACCGGCTCCCGGCAGCGGTGGAGACAATCTGCTCAATCCTGACTTGCGAGCCAGCGTTTGTTCCGAAAGTAATAACCGGACAAAAAGCGTATTTTAATAATGCTTCAATATTCGGATCATCTCCGTTAGCAATTAATAATCCATTCCGTGGAATCAAATTAATCAGTCGCCGAAAATTCAGTTTGATTTCATCTAAATTGTTATAAATATCGGCATGATCAAATTCAATATTATTCAGAATAACCACATCCGGAAGATAATGCAGGAACTTCGGCCCCTTATCAAAAAAAGCCGTGTCGTATTCATCCCCTTCAACAATAAACATGGAACCGGTTCCGACTTTCGCGCCGCAGCCAAAATTTTCCGGAATACCACCAATCATAAAACCAGGATCGCAGTTGTTCTTTTCAAATAACCAGGCCAATAGTGCACTGGAAGTGGTTTTCCCGTGGGTACCGGTGACGACATACGATGTTTTTCCCTGAATAAAAAATTCCTTTAAAACCGCGGGCAGCGATTTATAAGGAATTTTGTTTTCAAGGACATATTCCACCTCCGGATTTCCACGCGACATGGCATTGCCAATGACGACCAAATCCGGTGCCGGTTGTAAATGTGTGGCGTTAAAGCCAGCTAAAATCGGAATCGCCTGTTCCGTTAAAAAAGTACTCATTGGCGGATAAACCTGTTCGTCCGAACCATAAACCTCGTAGCCGGCGGACTTAAGCATACTGGCTACCGAGGCCATTGCGGTTCCGCAAATCGCGATGAAATAAATTCTTTTCGGCTGCATAAACAAATTAAAACAGTAAAAAAGGATGTCTGGTTTGGATTCGAATTATTTCTTGCCCTCACCCCAACCCTCTCCCACAGGGAGTGGGAGCCAGACGCCCTCTCCCCTGTGGGAGATAGTTGGGGTGAGGGTAAAAATTTTTCGAGGTACCAAAGATTTTAATGTTACAAAATAAACCTTAACGAGTATATCTACCCTCTGAACGCTTACGATTATTTTTGTGTAATTGGTTGTAAATATTAATAGTAAATATTGTACAGCAATATAATGAAAAAGTCAAGAGAAAAATCAGAACAGCACTGGTCAAATTAATAATTTAAAAGCACCACCGCTTTCGCTGATTTCACAGAAAATAATCCGGAAAATAATTCAAACCAAATCTGCGCGGTCTGCAAAATCAGTGGCATTACTGTTTTTGAAATATACTATGACCAAAGTGATTTTGAGATTCAACCTTTCAGTCCTCTCTTTTTAAGAGAGGATTTAGGTGAGTTTTTAAAAGTAAAGAATCTCAAAACCACTTTCACCTTAGTATAACCTCCGGTTTTTTTCCTTATTTGATTTTTATAATCAAGACAATCGCCGCCGCTAAGAAAATTAAATTGCTCAACCAGGCCGCTAAAAGTGGGTGTAAAACACCGCTGTGACCCAGTGCCTGGCCGGTTTTAAAAAATCCGAAAAAGAAAAAAGCGACGAACAGACTGACTCCAAAGCCGAAGGCTTTCCCGCTGCGCGGTTTACCGGCGGCCAGCGGTGCCCCAAAAAGCATGATGATAAAATTCGAGAACGGGAAAGATATTTTGATATAGAGATCAACCAGCCAGGTTTGAGGTTCACCGCCATTTTGTGCCACTTCTTCAACAAACTTTTTCAGCTCGCCGTAAGTCATTTCTTCGTGTTTTTTTTGGGCTCGCTCGAAATCAACCGGTTTATACGAAATCTGTTCGAATCGTCGCTCGTCAAAATATTGAGGCTTAATATTTTCCCCACTAATTTTTCTTTCATAGCCGTTAATTAATGTCCAGCCATTCGCTTCCCAATTCATTTGTTGGGCATCAATCCGGGAAACGATTTTGTGATCGTTAATATATTGGATACTCACCCGATTCGCCCGCTGTAAGCGCGGATCAAAATGATTTATAAAAATCCACCCGTTACATTGTGGATCTCGAAAGTAGATATTGGTGCGTCGCTCAGCCAGGTCTGAGTGTTTGCCTAAATGAATCCGTTCAATATTAAACATTTTTTGATTGGTGAACGGAACGATTTTTTCGCCAAAATAAATGACAAAAACGCTAATCAAAAAGGCAATGAGATAAAGCGGCAATAATATCCGATTCAGGGAGATGCCTGAGCTTTTCATGGCAATAATCTCATTGAAATGCGCCAGGTTGCCAACACTAAAAAGGGAAGAGAGTAAAATCGCCACTGGTAAAATTAAGACGATAATGAAGGGAATATAATAAAAATAATATTGAATAATGATCCATTTCGGTACCTGATGACTTAAAAATTGACTCAGCCGGTCGATCAAATCGACAATGATAAAGATGGAAATAAATGCAACCAGGGTAAAAAGCAAGGTCGATATAAATTTGCGCGAGATGTAAATATCAAGAATTTTCATGGTTCACTTTCAGGCTGGTGAAGCGCCAGCGACTCATAAATTTTTTCCACCCGGTAAATTTGAATGAGATGAATTTTGTTTCTTTAACGACTGAAAACACTAAATAGATTCCAAAAATTCCGACCACTACATTCGGTGACCACATTGCCACCGCCGGCGAAATGACCTGACGATCAGCCAGTTCTTCGCCCGCAATCAGAAAAGCCCAGTACAGAATGAAAAAGAAAAGCCCGATCCCTCCGCTGGCGGCCATGTTCCCGCGGCGGGCAATAATGCCTAACGGTGCCCCCACCAATACAAAGATAATACAAGCCACCGGTATCGAATATTTTTTGTGAATCTCCACCAACAGGACATAATTTCGGCGATGAAAATTATCAATGACATTATTTTTGGTTCGCAACTGATACATTAATTGCCGGTACTCAGCGATTAAGCGGTTGTAGCCCAAGGTTAGTCTTTCCTTAGCGTCAGGATTCATTTTCGATGGTGGTTTATTTCCGTTATCGTTCAGTATTAATCGTGAATTGAAGGCGATTCGCTCCGGTAGATAGAATGAATCAGAATTTGTTTGCTGTAAATGACGGGCAACCTTTGGAATAACGAGGTCATTGATTTCCTGCAACTGCTTTTTTATTTCGGCTTGATTTAAATGAACCTGTTCCAGCATTCGCTGGGCACTCATTTCGCGGTCACTAAAGTAACTATCATCCCGCCGGGTTAAGGCCAGACCAGGCACATCAATGGTGATGACATGTCGATCAAAATTGAGCTTCTGGTATTTCTCCATATTTTGCCAATCAACTTCGTGTTGAGTCCCGTTGAACAGGTTAATCCGGAGCTTCTCATTGGCCTCATCAACAAATATTTCACCTCTTTCAGCGACAATGGTATTATTAAATTGTTGATCTTTTTTGAAGAAAATGGTAATGCCAGCCACCTGTGAAACATTATCTTTCTCTGATAGAATTTTAGTTACAATAATATTAAACTTATCCTGCTGAAAAAGCACCCCCGGATCAAGCTTTAGTGTTGGTCGCTTGGCATTAATATCGGACCCTAAAATGCGGGCGCGGTGGTTAAAATCTGGCAGGATGGCGTTATTAAACCAGACTAAAAACAAGGCAATTAGCACCGAGACAATCAGGTTAAAACCAATAATACGATAGAGACTGACACCACTGGCTTTGAGCGCGGTGATTTCATTATCCGCTGCCAATGAACCAAAAGCCATCAGCGACGCGGTTAAAACTGCCATTGGTACGGTTAATGCTATAATCCAGGCAAGGTTAAGCCCAAAAAACTCAACAATCACCCAGAAATCCAATCCCTTACTTAAAATTCTTCCTAACACACGAAATGCTAAATTAAGCAAAAAAAGGAGGGTAATTACAAAGAGACTGAATAAAAACGGGCCAATATGCCGGTTTAAAATATAGCGATGTAATATCAGAAATGAAAGGTACATAAGATTTATTTGCTTTTAAAGTAATACCTGATGAAACAGGCGGAGCTACAATTTGAATTGTTTATTTTATCGGGAACAGTTTCCCGTTTTTTGGGTTTTATATTAGGTGTTAATATAAAGAAAATTCAGTAGAATTCAAAGTTATTTTTAATGAATTAATTTCGTGGTTCCGCATTTACTCGTTCTTATTTGAGGGTGGGATAAAATCGTTTTTAAGATTTCTTGTTGAATTGAGTTTTACGAAGAAGCAGGGATTACGAGCCAGATTGATTAATTGACCCCTTTAATGAACGAGGTGTTTGGGGTGTGAGAGAAAAAAACAGTTTAAACTTCATATAACAGGTGTTGTTCAGGATTGAAACGACTAAAAATGAAGTGATTAAATCTCACCCTCGTATTTCCAAATACGCTGATTATTTGGAATCGTTTAACCTTTCTAATTCCGCATACCATCTTGCATTTTCAACAAAGAACCATGAACCAAATAAATGGGAAATAAGTGTTAAGGATAAAAATATTAATTGATTTCAAGTGAATGGGAAGTTTTCTTTATAATGAAGAATCAAGAGCTTTATTTAATTCGCGGTCACGGGCTAATTGTTTATTAAAACGCGCTCACCAAAACAATTGAGGAGGTAACGTTAACGCCATATTGATAGCGGTTCAAAAATCTAATCCCGGCAAATCTCTCTGGACCACCTTACACGAGTGATTTGCGAAGGTAAAATTTGTCAGAAATATGATCTAACAGTTATGATGAAATCGATAATGAATAGATCGAAAGTGGCATTCGTTGTCTGGAGTATGTTTTCGATCTTTTTTAATTTTGGAGCCAATTCAAAACTCGTTGCCAAGATTAATCCGCAATTAACCTTAAGCTCAAAATTTTCTCCGCTTGCACCATTATTTGATGATTCCGGTTCAGAACTCCGAATTACTCACGGGAAAATTGACCCGGATTTCAATCTCATGCCACGTGGTTTTAAGCGTGATGTCAAAATTGATTCCACCGGATCTTATCTGGTTGTGGAAGAGACATTATTTGAGGAACCATTTAATCTCAAGTACACGATCCCTCTTGACGATTATATTCGATATAAACAAAAAAATACGTTAAGTGTATTCTGGAACCAACAGGCAAAACGTTACATTTCTGGTGAATTATTGCCACGCGACCGCAGTGCTGGGGGGCTTAAAATCGAAGTCCCTGTCAAAATTCGTTCAAAAACGTTCCAACAAATCTTTGGGGGGGACCGCGTCGCCTTAACGGTTACCGGAAATATCAGTATTCGGGGTGGCTTTCGACATGAAAAACGCAGCGAAGTCCGGACGGCCCTGACCCGGGGGTCTGATTATAACTTTAAAATGGAACAGACCCAGCAATTCCAGGTCAAGGGACACGTGGGTGAAAAAGTGACGGTGAGTGTTGATCAGAACAGTGAACGGGCTTTTGATTTTGAAAATACGATTAAATTAAAATATACCGGCTACGAAGACGAAATTATTCAAAGCATCGAAGCCGGGAATGTGGCGCTGTCGCTGCCAGCCACCCGCTTCGTTTCATTTAGTGGGAAGAATTCGGGTCTCTTTGGCATAAAAACGGTTTCCACGCTGGGTAATTTGCACTTGACCACGATTACCAGTCAGGAAAAAGGCGAAAATAAAAAATTAAGCGTCACCGGTGGCGCCACCGATGATGTGAAGAAAATCGAGGACTACCGGTTTATTGAGAATCAGTACTTTTTTATTGACAAATATTACCGCGATCAATATTATCCCTTAGATAAAGAAGGGAAGCATCGCTATGATCCGAATTTCACCATTAATGAAATTGAAGTTTATAAATCAGGCCCTAATTATGAGGCTCAGGCCCAGGTGATTCCCGGCTGGGCAGTTAACGATACCTTAATGCAAAAATATATGAGTGGGCAACCACTGACTGAAAATGACACAACGAGTTCAAAAATCGGTGGTGAGTTATATGAAGGTTATTTTAAACGATTAGAGCAAAATACCCACTACTATATCGATCCCTACACTGGCGCCCTTTACCTTAATAACCGATTAACCGATGATGAAGTCCTGGCCGTGGCTTATAGTTACGGTCCGGCCGGAAATGAAACGGTTAGGGGCGATTTAAAATATGAAAACCCACCCTTAATTTTAAAGCTTATCAAACCTAGAAATCTTCGTCAGGACGATAGTTCCTGGGATTTAATGCGCCGTAATATTTATTCAATTGGCAGGAATGTACCGAAAGAAGGCTTTGAAGTGAATATTTTATATAAATCTTCGGCAGGTACGGACCAGGAGACCGGTACGAAAAAGACGGACGGAGAAAAAGCCTCCTATTTGACGATTTTTGGCCTGGATACTCGCGATCAGCAGGGGAATATTGGAAGTCCCGACAATGTGATTGATGAAGTCGCCGCCATCATTGATTTCAGTCTGGGTATTATTGAATTCCCCTTTCATCGGCCATTTGATCCGGAACCAAATGCCAAACATCCGCTGCTACTCGATGAAAGCACCCCTCAGGTTCTATTAGAAGATGACAAGCGCTGTAAGTTTTATGATAAACTAAATAATAATGAAATTATTCGGGAAAGCAAATTTTATATTGAGGTCAAATCAAAAACCCGCTCGACAACCTACCAACTCGGTTTCAATGTGATCGAAGGCTCGGAAGAAGTGACGATGAACGGGGCCCGGCTGCAATCGGGCCGAGATTATATTCTTGACCCCATGACCGGGACCCTGAATATTCTCCGCGAAGGTGCCGACAGTCCCTCGGCCAATATTGAGATTACCTACCAGCGAAATGAATTTTTTCAGCTTGAAAAGAAAACCTTATTAGGCGCGAATGCCAAATACACCATTGGCGAAAATTCTTTTATTGGGGGTACTTTTCTCTATTTAAATCAACGCACGCTGGACCAGAAAGTGCGGGTAGGCCAGGGCCCGATGCGGAATATGGTCTGGGACATCAATTCCAAATTTACGTTTCAACCCGACTTTATAACTCGCCTGATCGATGCCCTGCCGTTGATTCGAACCAAAGCTGAATCACGCGTCGATTTTGAAGCCGAAATTGCCCAGGTGCTTCCCAATCCCAACACGCTGAATAATGAAAACACCAATGACAACGACGGCGTGGCCTACATTGACGACTTCGAAGGTGCCAATCGTATTACGCCAATGGGTGTAATGCGTCGGGTCTGGACGCTGGCTTCCTGCCCGGAAGACTCAATCATCTTACAGGGACGGAATCGGGCCACCAAACGGGGAAGACTCAACTGGTATAATCCCTGGGAACAACGTCGCATTATCGATATCTGGCCGAATCGGGATGTTAATCCCAATGTCCCGCAAAATGTGAATGTATTAACCCTCACATTTGATCCGGCTCAGGCCATCGAAACCGATAACCTGAAATCCAACTGGGCCGGTATTATGCGTCCCCTCTCGGCCGGTTATGCCAATCAAACTGAAAGTAAATTTATCGAAGTTTGGCTACAGAGTAGTACGGTGGGGGGTAAAGCCAACGGTGAATTGGGCGGCAGAATACATATTGACATGGGTCAAATTTCCGAAGACGCTATCCCGAATTACTCCACCAATTTTGGTACCTATAGTCCCAAATTAAATACCGAAGATAAAGAGGAAGCCGGTATTCGAAATCAACTGTTGGATGATGGAGAAGACATTGGTATTGACGGAATGGCCGGTCCGAATGACTGGTGGGATTTAAATGGCGACCGGGAATGGCAACAAGACCTGGAACCGGCCAGTAATGATGATTGGAGCTATCAGGAGCGAAGTCGAGATTACGATCAAGTGAATGGTACGGAAAATAATGCCAATGACCAGAGTGGCCGTTACCCGGATACCGAAGACATTAATGGCAACGGCTCTTTAGATCCCCGAAATGACTACTTTAGTTATTCTTTCCATCTGAATCCGGATGAAGATGAACGTACCGACAATTATATTCAAGGTGGCGTTCGCGATGGCTGGCGTCTGTACCGTATCCCCTTAGCGGATTTTGAGCGGAAAGTCGGTAATCCCAGCCTGGATATGATTGAGTATATCCGGCTCTGGGTTGACGGCGTGGATGATTGGGTAACGATTGAATTTGCCGAAATCAATATTGTCGGCAATCAATGGCTGGAAAAAGGCGTGTATGTTCCCGTGGATACGATGCAAGTCGATAGCTTAAGCTATGCTTATAATTATCATGAAGACCGCACGGATACGGTTATCGTCACCGTGATCAATACCCATGAAAACGACCGTTACGATCCCAGTGTTACTGGTGTCAGTGGGGTTCGTGATCGGATTACCCGTGTCATTGCCAAAGAACAATCACTGGTACTGCGGATTAATCAAACCCTGCCACCAGGCGCGGAAGGGATTGTTCAAAAAACCATGCCCACCGAAATGAATTTTATTAATTATAATAAAATGAAAATGTTTGTTCACGGAGGCAACGAATGGGAAAGTCTCCGGCACGAATTTCCGGCAGGTAAGGTGGAATATTTTGTCCGCTTTGGATCCAATGAATATAATTACTATGAATACCGTTCCAATGTCTTTGCCGGCTGGGATAAGCGCAATTATATGGAATTAGAACTGGGTAAGCTGTCCAGTATCAAAGAAAATATTCAGACTATAAAATACATGTATGTGAATGATAAAATACTGGAAGTCCGTGAGGACACGACCTGGACCGGCCCTGACTCTTATTATGTCCGCCGGGTGGTGAATAATCCCTCTTTAACCAATGTGCGGCAATTAACCCTGGGCCTGAAAAATGCGTCCTCAGAACCCATCGGCCCAACATTCGACAACGGTGACTCCACGGCAATGGTAGAGGTCTGGTTTAACGAATTTCGTTTATCAGAGGTGAAAAAAGATAAAGGTATTGCCATGCGTATCCGGGGGGAGCTTGGTCTGGCCGATTTAATGTCCATTAATGCGGAAATTTCCCGAAAGGAGGCTGACTTTCACACCCTGAACGAACGCTTTGGAGCGGGGCAGAATGATATTCAGAAGAGTTTTGGGGGCAATGTCCGCCTTGATAAATTTTTTCCCACCGAATGGGGATTTTCGATTCCGGTAAATTTTAATTACCGGGAAAGTCGGGGTGAGCCTAAATATCTGGCCGGTAGTGACATTTTGTTTAAGGATATTGAAGACAAAGATCGGCGCGAAGCGGAGGTCAATTACAGTCAATCCCAGGGCTGGGGTGTTTCCTTTAAGAAAACTACCCGTTCGAAAAATTTCTTCCTCAAAAATACAATTGATAATTTTTCGATAAATTACAGCACCAGTGCCAATCAATCGCACAATTCATCGACGAAAGAGGCGCGGGGAGAAACCCACACCGGAGGCGTCTCCTATAGCCTTGATTTTGGTCGCCGCACCTATATTGAGCCTTTCAAATGGTTGGGGCGAGGCCCGATTGTGCGTAGCCTGAGCGAGATGAAAGTGTATTACGCGCCTTCCCAAATTTCGGCCTCGGTTTCCGGGAATTTGAATAAAAATTTTCGCGAAACCCGGCCTCGCAACGATCCCCTGGGGGAGGGAGTGGAAACCAAAACCCGCCAGTTTAATATTAACCGCCAGTTTCAAACGAGTTATAAACTGGTCGAAAGTCTGAATTTCAGCTACAACCGAACTTTTAATAATGACATGGAACATGCCATGCGGGCCGACACCACTTTGGAAATAGCTGATATTTTGAAGGGAAAATTTGGTACGAAAACGCAGGACTCGCAGACGTTTTCAGCGAAATATAATCCCAATTTTGTGAAATGGTTAACGTCAAATTTTTCCTATAATTCTTCCTTCAGGTGGAGTAACAACATTCAACAACCGGAAACCGGTCGTAGTGCCAGTAACAACACTACCATTACCGGCAACTTTTCTTTTAACCCAAATCAGATGATTCAATCCCTTTTTAAAATTGGTGCTTCGGGTCGGCGAACCACTCGCCGGACTCCCAGAAGGCAACCCGAGACCGATTCAAAGAAAAAGGACGCGGACAAAGAGAAACAGAAAGAGAAAGAGAAAGATTCCGGTCCTAATTTTATTGTCTCCGGTCTGGATTTTATTACCAAAAAGATGCAGCGGCTCAGCTTCACCTACAATCGCCGGGAAAATCAGAATTATCTCGGCTTGGAAGATAAGTTCCCCGACTGGAAATTTTGGCTGGCGGCCAATGCGGACCCCGGCGTAGGAATCGTCGAAGGGGTGGGGGAACGGAGTAGCAGCTACAGTTTTAATGAAGATTATTCAATGCAAACCTCGCTGCAAATTATGCAAAATATGGATGTCAGTCTAAAATATCGCTATACGAACGACAAGCAGGAAGGGGCGAATAACACCGGTGGCATTTCCTACAACGTCTTTAATGGGAATCATTTCCCCGATTGGACCTTCCGTTGGAGTGGGCTGGAAAAACTGCCTTTGATTAGTAAATTTGCCCAACGGGTTGGCATTGATCATGCTTTTAACGGGGATTTAAAGGAAAAATGGCAAAACAATCCGGACAATGTTATTAACAAAACCATTACTAACAATTGGCGGCCCCTCATCGGAATGAATATTACCACCAAAAAAGGTATTGGTCTTAATATCAGTTTTAATAAAAACGATTCAGAAAGCAAAGATGAGCGCAGCGGAAGTAGTAAAAGAATTACCGAAGATATTTCGGTGCGCGCAAATTACTCGAAGCGGTCGGGCTTTCGAATCCCCATTCCCATCTGGCCGTTTAAAAATAAAGAATTCAAAAATAATGTCGATATCTCGGTAACCTTCTCTTCCTCAAAATCACAAAACCTTATCAGTCGGACCGAGGGCAACTGGGTAGAACAAGACTCGAATGAAAAATGGGAATTCAAGCCATCGATGCGGTATTCTTTTAGCAATCGTGTCTCCGGTGGTATGCACTTTTCCATCGGAAAAACGAAAAGCAAACGCATTGGTGAGACTTCATTGCAGGAATTTGCCATTGATGTGAATATTTCTATTAGCGGGAATTAATGTCATCAGGCGATGAATTGTGATAGTAATGTAAGGGATTGCTCAAAAATAAATTGCAATTTTTGCACCCCAATTTGAGTATAATTGCTTTTGTTTTTTTCACAAAGAGTTCAGAGAGGACACAGAGCAAAACTCTCTGGCCTCTTTGTGGATTATGTTACATTTGCTAATTCGGAAAGATTTTTTTAACGATAGTTTCTATTTACACCAGGAGGCAAGGAGAAAACTGAGGTTCACAGAGTTTGTATTTTGTTTTTCTCTGTGTTTTCTCAGCTTGCGCGGTGTCGCCTTGTAATAAAAATATTTAGGTCAAAATAGATGAAAAAATATTTTATCTATCTGCTTATTTTAATGCTTATGACAATTTCCGCCGGAACCGGCCAGGTGCCGACATTCAACAAACAACGCGCATTTCAATATCTGGTACAACAGTGCGATTTTGGTCCCCGCAATCCGGGTTCAAAAGGACACCAACAATGCCTCCTGTTCCTGGAAAAAGAGCTGCGCCAATGTGCCGAAAAAGTCGAGCGTCAATCGTTTCTCTATCAAGTCCCGGGCATCAAGCAAACCCTGGCGGGTACTAATCTGCTCGGGCATTTTAATATCAACAATCGCAATCGGGTGTTATTATGTGCCCACTGGGACACCCGGCCATGGGCCGATATGGACGAGGACGAAAAGAATCACCAACAACCGGTGCTCGGGGCGAATGACGGAGCTTCTGGTGTGGCGGTGCTGCTGGAAATTGCGCAGCACCTGAAGCAAACCCCACCGCCTTACGGGGTTGACCTGGTATTTTTTGATGCCGAAGATGCCGGTGCCTATCAAAATGATCAGTCCTGGGCTATTGGTTCCCGGGAATTTGCCCGAAGAATCGCGCCGCAATTTTTTCCGCGCTTTGCGATTCTCCTCGATTTAATTGGTGATAAAAACCTTGAAATCTTCATCGAAATGAACTCGCAACGGTACGCCCCCCAACTGGTTAAATATGTCTGGAACATTGCGGCGGAGTTAGGCATCGGAGAATTTTATCCCACCGCCAAATATGCGATAAATGATGATCATCTCAGTCTAATTGCGGCGGGGATTCCGTGCATCGATATTATTGACTATGATTACCCCCACTGGCACACCATTCACGACACTCCTGACAACTGTAGTCCCGAAAGTCTCGAAAAAGTCGGGCGGGTGGTTTTAGAAGTCATTTATCGGGGAGCGTATTAAATGCAGGAATGGGTGGCACTCCACGTTCCGGTTAATCCGGACACCCGCGAGGGAATCATCAATTTTCTGTTTGAACAAAATGCGACCGGTTGCGTAGAGGAAGAGGTAACCATTATCGCCTACTTTTCCGCCAGTGATTATTCGGAACAATTGCTGGCGCGATTAACGAATTATTTATCTGAATTAACATATCTCGGTTTTGAAACCGATGCCGGCGGCATTAGAATCGAACCGTTTGCAGAGCAGGAATGGAATCTGCTCTGGCGGAAGCAATTTAAGCCACTCAAGGTAACTGAAAATTGTATCGTTAAACCACCATGGATTGAATTAGCACCAGAAACTGCCATTTTTGAGATCACGATTGATCCGAAAATGGCTTTTGGCACGGGCTCGCACGCCACCACCCGGTTCATGCTGCAATTGATGGAAAAATATTTAAAAGCCGGTCAATCCGTTCTCGATGTGGGAACGGGGACGGGCATTCTGGCCATCATGGCGCATTTATCAGGGGCGCAGCCAATTTATGCCATTGATATCGATCCAATTGCGATTGAATGTGCCCGCGACAGTGTGCAATTAAATCAGTGTTCGGAGGCAATTGATTTACAGGTGGGAACCATTGACCGCTTCATCGACAAAGGTTTTTACTTTGATGTTATCCTGGCGAATATTCATAAAGCGGTTATTTTATCAATGCTGAAGCAGGTTAATCAACTGCTGGTTAAAGCAGGTCTGTTCTTTGTTTCAGGGATCCTCTCGGAGCAACAACAAGAAATAATAAAGGCTGCGGAAAACATTAATCTGACTTATCTTGACGGGCTTGCTGACGACGAATGGTCGGCGCAGGTTTTTAAAAAAGGCTGATGGGAAATTTGAATTGTAATTATACTCGTTAAAGGCTAAAATGTAACATTAAATGGATCTAAATAATAAGACTTCTCGTGCGGTTTCGAATTGTATTTTACCCTCAGCCCAACCCTCTCCCACAGGGAGAGGGTTGGGCTGAGGGTAAAAATCTTTCGCGGTCCCTGAAATTTTAATGTTACAAAATAAACTTTAACGAGTAAAAATAGTTTTCAGCCTCAGCCTTCGTCTTATTGATTTATTATCTTTTATTTAATTCAATCTCCTGAGCTAATTCCAATAATTTTTTTGTACTAAAAAATTTCGAATGGCCTGGAATGAAGCGATTTCTTATCACAATTTTCATAGCTTTAATCGGATTCGTTAATATCAACTCAATTGCTTTGGCCGCGAAAAAACAACTGGTGGTTGATAATGTCGTTGCGGATTCCACGATGCTGCTGGTTGATTTTCACGCCGAAGCCCTCATCGACGATGCCATTCGAGAACGCCTCCGGAGCGGTTTTACCACCATTTTTGAATATCAGGTGCAATTGTGGTCGAAAAAAACCCTCATTTTCAGCCAATTGATTTGTGAAAAACCTTTTCGGCTTAAGCTGGCTTATGATAATTGGGATAAACGCTATCGGGTGATTACGCCAACTGAAGACCGCAAGACAACGTCGCTCCAAAAAGTTGAGGAGATGTGTTTAGACTTTCAAAAATTTGAACTGATTCCGATTAACAAACTCAAAGTGAAAACCAATTATTCGGTCACGGTTTTGCTCCTGATAAAACCCATTTCAGTGGAAAATCTCCAGGAAATAGAACGTGCTTTACAGGGCGAAAAAAATGTCACCGATAAACCGGTTAAAGACACCAATCCGGAGAAAAAAGTCACGGTTACCAATCGATTTTTAAAATTTGTCCTGGCATTCACCGGCTTGGGCGACAAAATCATTAGTAGCCCGAAAGTCAATTTTTATTTAAATGAAAAAAAGCAGGTGGTATGGATTGATTAAGGAGGTGAGATAATATAACTTACTCATCCTAAACCGCTAAAGTGTTATTTTTATTTGACACCATTATTGAAATTGAGAAATTTATTTAATCTCACCTCCTAAACCTTAACGAGTATATCTCTGCTGAGGAAGCCGGATGAAAATCGCCGCCATTGATATGGGAACCAATACCACCCTCTTGCTAGTGGCCGAGTACACCGCCAGTGGTGAAATCATTCCCCTTCAACAGGCCATTACCACGACTCGACTGGGAGAAACGAATCCCCAGCAACCTCACCTCATCACGCCACGCGCGATGCAAGCCACTTTAATCACGCTCAAAAATTATTTGGAAATTTGTGCACAGCATCGGGTCAAACAGGTGCTGATTGCCGCCACCGCCCCGCTGCGTTCAAAAACCAACGGCGCGGAGCTGGTTGAACGAATACATCGTGAAACCGGCTGTTCGGTTCAGATATTAAGCCCGCCGGCAGAGGCTGAATTAAGCTACCTGGGGGCCATTTCCAATAAATCTCACCTGCCCGGACTGATTCTCGTGCTCGATATTGGCGGTGGCAGTAGCGAGATTATCATTGGTGAGGGAAAGCAGATTAAACAATACGTCAGTCTTCCCATTGGTGCGGTCAATTTAACCGAAAAATTCATTCAATCCGATCCGCCGCTGGAAACGGAATTAAATCAATTAAGAACCACCATTCAGAACACGTTAAAGGAATTGATACCCGCGAATTTCCGATTTGATCAGGTTATTGGCACCGCTGGCACGATTACGTCGCTGGCCGCAATTAAATCCGGCTTAAGACAATATCAACCGGAATTGATTGACGGACAAATGCTCACTCGTTCCGCCATTGAAACCCTCTTCGCCGAATTTTGTTTAAAAACATTAAGTCAGCGACAACAAATAATTGGCCTCGAACCGGAACGCGCTGACATCATCATTGCCGGGACCGCGTTATTATTAGAAATTCTTGATTGGTTTAAAATCAATCGCTTCATCGTGAGTGAGCGCTGTCTGCGCTACGGAATGATTGTGAAAGCGAATACGTGAGGCGAAAAAGTGACGCGTAAGCCGTGAACCTACCTATTACGCGTATCTTCTCAATATTTAGTGGTAATCGCTGGAGTGCAACGCCTTTATGCGTTGCATAAATGTGCAATCCATAAAAGGATTACACTCTTGACCCTCAATTATTGAGTGGATACTATTACGCTTTACGTTTTCTTTTGCTTTCCCATCAAACATTGATTGGACACTATTGACTGTTAGAAAAAATCTCGTATGAATAATCATTCAGCACATTCAACCGAACCAACCACTGAAAAAAAGTGTCTGTATTGTCACCGGATTATCTATACCAATTCTACTGAGGTGCCAGCAGATGACTTTTTTTGCAGCAAAAAGTGTTGGCTAAAATTCCGGTTTCTAAAAGTCAAACGCCTGATTCAGAATGTGCTAAGCCAATTTCGTCACCGTCAGCCACAACCGACGACGGATAAAAAGCCTCTCCCCATTGATAAGTTGTACGCACGCGCCGATTTTCGAATTTTGATTTTGATTATTTTAATCGTCATGGCCAGCCTGACCGCCAACGTGATTCTCTACCGTCAAATAAAACGGATTGAAACCAGGCTTACCCGGTTTAAAATTACTGATGAACGGGCCCACGTTAATCTGAATCTGACTAATCAATTGAATATTCACCAGCCACCGCCGGAAGCAATGGTTACCAAAAATGTAATTAATATTGAAGGACAGGCCCGGGAGAACAGCATTGTTTGTGTGTTGAACAATGATAAAATCGTCGCCGTTACCCTGACCAGAAACGGGACGTTTGCGTTTAAAAATGTAACCATCAATCGCAGCGTCAATCATCTGGTGGTAAAAAGCATCTCCGATTCAGGTGAAACGCTGAGCCTACAACGCTTTGATATTGACTATCACCCGCCGTCGCTGGAATACCTGGCCCGCGATTTTAAGCGGGGGGATTTAATGCACCCCCAGATCGCGCTGACTTTCGATGGTGATTATTTAAATAATGTTGCCAGCCCGATTCTGGATATTCTTAAGGGGAAGAAGGTCCGCGCTACTTTTTTCCTCACCGCTCGCTTCATTCAAAAATACCAATATACGGTCCGGCGAATTGTGGATGAAGGGCACGAGGTGGGAAATCACACCTGGAGTCATCCCCATTTGACCTTGTTTGAAGAGCAACGGCAACACCTTTTGCGACCCGGCGTTACCCGCGAGTTTTTGCAAAATGAGATTAAGAAAACCGCTGATTTATTTCAACAGGTGGCCGGTGTGGAAATGAGCCGAATTTGGCGGGCACCTTTTGGCGAACACAATTATCAAATCCGCAGTTGGGCGGCTGAATTGGGGTACCGACAAATCGGTTGGACCACCGACCATCAGCTTAAACTGAGTCTGGACACGGCTGATTGGGTCGCAGATAAATCCAATTCCCTGTATCGCAAGCCGGCGACAATTTTAGAAAACCTGATTGAATTTGCCGATAAAAATGAGCACGGAGCCAATGGCGGAATTATTTTAATGCACCTCGGCTCCCAGCGCGAAGATGAATTCCCCCACCACATTCTCGGCGCTGCCATTGACAGTCTTCATCAGCGGGGGTATGAATTTGTGACCATTTCATCAATGACTTTTTAACACCAAAAGGTTCGCCTTATGCCTGAACTCCCGGAACTGGAAGTCTGGAAAAGCATTCTTGCCGAACGAATTCTCAACGTACCGATCAAAACGGTGATTGTGAAGAAACCAATGGTATTTCGCTGTTTGATCGAGTCATTTAAAACGGAATTAATTGGCAGTCGCTTTACCCAAATTCAAAGGCGGGGTAAGTTTTTACTTTTCTTCACCGAGCCCGAAAAAATCCTGGTGGCGAATTTAATGCTGTCCGGGCGCTTCCAACTGATTCCCCCACCAACACGATTAAAACCGGCCACCTGTTTTCAAATTATTTTTACCAATGGCACTGAATGGCGGTATTATGATCAAAAGTTAATGGGGCGAATTTATTTCGTTACCAGCAGTGAGCTGCCAACCATTCCTCAATTTAATGATTTGGGGATTGAACCACTGACGCCTGATTTTACGCGTGAATGGTTTCAAAACCAGATGCGTTCCCGTCGGGGCATGATTAAAAATGTTTTAACCAATCAAAATTTCATTGCCGGCATCGGAAATGCCTACGCCGATGAAATTTTGTTTGATGCCGG